>ENA-ORSB01001463-ORSB01001463.1-human-gut-metagenome-genome-assembly--contig:-NODE-1463-length-21892-cov-10.941750_pt1 | contig 21892 bp, 16 predicted proteins | sample MGYA00242180_ERZ509144 | MGnify/ENA primary metagenome ERZ509144 (study PRJEB26280, sample SAMEA2338661) | human gut metagenome | biome: human gut; feature: human-associated habitat; material: faeces...
CAGGTTCTAGTGAGGGCTAACTTCATGCAGGTTCAAGTCCTGTTTCCCGCACCATAACTGGACACCAGTTTTGATACATTTGTGTATACAAACGGGTGTCCAGTTTTTTTTTAAGCATTACGGAGGAAAATATTATGGGGAGGATTCGAAACTCTGCAAAAGCACTTATCATCAAAGACGGAAAAATGGCCGCTATCAAAATCAGAGATGCTGGTGAAGAATGGTATATTATGCCTGGCGGTGGTCAAGAAGCAGAAGAAACGCTAAATGAAGCTGTTTGCCGTGAAGTATCAGAGGAATTAGGTATTGCTATAGAGTGCAAAGAATTGCTTTTTGTAGTGGAAGGTGTTCATGGCGAAAACTTTCATCGTGTCGATTTGGTTTTTTCTTGTGAATATATTGATAACATACCGGATGCTGTTCTTCATGGAGATACGAATCAAGTTGGCATAGGATGGCTGGATATTTCTACGCTTAATTTGCAGCCCTTGTATCCTTCGAAATTAAGACGGCAGATTATGAATTATTATCAAGGGAAACCATACAAAGTATATCTTGGAAACGAAGAAGCCGGTGATTCGGAATGTCTGGATTAGAAGTATGCAGCATCTTCTGCAAATACGGTGTGCACCATTTAACGATTTCCAAACATTTTAACGGAAAGGTGACAAGGTGTGCATTTCGTATCAAAATAGGTCTTTAGTTTCAAAGCCTTGAGAGTGAGAAATTTCAAGGCTTTTTTTTCTATACGGATTCGGATGGCGGATGTGGAAAAATCATAAAAATAGTGAACAGGTGGGCGAAAGGCGGGAAAAACACTGCCGCGCAAAAGAAGCGGTGTTGTCGTCCGAAAAATAAGTAGGTGCAGATTCTTTTGTGTCTGCTGATCGCTGCATACTTCACCCCGTATCTGCCCAGTGCCAGTCATCTGACAAAATAATATTGTCCGCACACAGCCCAATTCCCCCTAATTCTTCCTCAATCGCACATTTTCCTGCGCCAATGGGGGATGCAAAAAAACTGCCGCTGTGGTATCATCAAGATAGAAAGGAGTCCTTGCATGTTGCTGCGAATCGCCATCGTCGATGATCTCCCGCAGGACGCCGAGCGTCTTCAACAGGCGCTGACCGCCGAGGGACAGACGAACATCACCCGCTACGAAAGCGGCGACGCACTGCTTAGCGCTATCAGCCCGGAGCAGCTGGATGCCCTCTTCCTCGACATTTGCATGGAGGGCACGAACGGCATCGACACCGCACGGAAACTCCGCGAACAGGCGCCGACGCTGCCGATTGTTTTCGTCACATCCTCGAAGGAGTACGTCTGGCAGTCTTTCCCGGTGCATCCGTTCGATTATCTGCTCAAACCGTTCGAGCAAGCGCGCATTCGCCAGCTGCTGGATGACCTGCTGCGCATCCTGCAGCACCCCGAACCGGAAATCGAGGTGCGTTTCGCCCGCAAACTCATGCGCCTGCCGTACAGCAAGGTGTATTACGCGCTGGCGCAGAACCACTTCGTCCGCATCATGAGCGACGAGGGCGAATGCCGCGCAACGGGAATCTTCGCGCAGGTGGAAAAGGAGCTTTGTGCCGATCCGCGGTTTTTGGTCTGCAACCGCGGCATTATCATCAACATGAGCGCCGTTCTGCGGTTCGAGAATGACTGCATCCAGATGCTCGACGGCACGCAGTTCCCTGTCCGCCAGAAAGACAAGGGGCGCTTGTTCGCAACGTTCACGCAGTACCAGTTCCGCCATATGCGGCGCGAAATCTGACGAAATCCGCGCAGGAGGGGAGGAGACGACCATCGAAATTTCACAGTACATCCGCTACTTTCTGGAATTCTTGCCTATGCTGCCGGCGGCGGTCATGGTGCTGATGTCGGTCTGGGAGCAGCTGCTTTCGCCCAAACGAACGGCGTGTCAGGCGATGCTGTTCATCCTGATGACATGCGCGAGCGGCGCGGCTGTCTGCTGCTGGCAGGGCTGGGTAACAAACACGCTGCTGCTGCCCTTCATGGCGCTGGCGTTCGTGCTCTTCCGCCGTGCATTGAAACCAAATGTTTCAGTGTCACAAAGCATCCTTCTCTTTTTGAGCCCCGCCACCGTGGCGGCGGTGGCACTCATGCTGTCCGTCTGCCTGAACGCGCGGCGCGAGGTAACGAACGTTCAGCCAATCTACCTGCTGTCCACGGTACTGCTGAATCTCGGCATCGAAAGTTTACTGGCAATTGTCTACGCGCTGGTGGCTGTGCCGTGGCTGAGATGGCTGCTGCGCGAATATCAGGTGGAACGCGTGTGGCGCGTTGTCAGCCCCATCCCCGCTATTTGCATCGCGTTCATCATCTTCATCATGCCGCAAGACCCGGCGACGGTGCTGGTTAACCGGATGCAGCGCGTTTCCATTGTAGCATTGCTGATGGCGATGATGGCGATGCTTCTGCTGCTCTACCAGTTCTACCGCATGGCACAGGAGAGCGTGCGCAATCTGACGCTGATTCAGGAAAACCAGATGCTGGAATTGGAATCGCGTCGCTATGCACAATTGCGGGAGTACATGGCACAAACTCGCCGCCTCCGCCACGATTTCCGGCAGCACCTGCACGTTATTGCCGGGCTGACGGAGAGCGGCAAAATGGAGGAGCTGCGCGCATATTTGAAGGAGTATGAGAGCGAATTCGTTGACGCGCACGCGACCTTCTGCGCCAATGGTGCGATGGACGCAATTGCAGGCTACTACGCAGCGACGGCGGCGCAGAAGAACATCCCACTTGCCTGGCAGCTGAATTTGCCGGAGAAACTGCCGATGCGCGAGGCGGATTTGTGCATGGTGCTGGGCAATCTGCTGGAGAACGCCCTGCGCGCCAGCGAACGCCTGCCCGAAACAATGCGACGCGTCAGCGTGATTTGCCACATGCTGTCGCCCGCCATGATGGGGCTGATTGTCGAAAATCGCTACGATGGGCAGCTTTCCCGCCGTGAAGGAAAGCTGCTGTCCACCAGCCACCCCGGCTTCGGCACAGGGCTGCTGAGCGTGGAGACAGTCGCGAAGAAGTACCACGGGCAGATGACCGTCGAGACGGAAAACGGCGTGTTCCGGGTGAATGTGCTGCTGAATCTATGATTTATACTATTTCCAACGGAAAAGGCGCAAACAGATGGCGCGGGTGAATTTGAAATCGTATTACCTGCAATAGGCATCAATGGCGCGCGCGGCAAATTCGGCAGTGCCTTCGCCGCCCGCGTTGTCAATGTTTTTGGTGAATGAGCCGCCTGCCCTGTACATCGCGCCGAGTGCGTTCAGCATTTCCGGCGTGCAGTGATAGTAGTTTTCCGAGATGTACGCTTGCAGACGCTTCACCAAGGCTTGCGCTTCGGGGGATGCAGGGTCAGCAGACTTGCATTTGCCGAAATCCGCGAAAATCAGCATCATGCCGTTCGCCAGCGCCGCCGCCGCCTCTTTGGAGCGCCCTTTGCTTTTTTTCGCGTACTCCTGATAGGCGGGCGTGTGCTGCCACTGCGCTTTGGCTTGCGCGGCGTATTCATCCATTTGTGCCGTATCAAATGCAGAAAAGTCCATGTTTGTTCCTCCCATTTCTTTTAGTCCGCGAGCGAAGGTAATCAGGTTGTCGATATGCGCCCTTTTCAGCGTGAGCAGATGGATTTGCTGGTCTAACGCCCGATTCCTGTCAAAGTTCGGGCTTTGCAGAATCGCCTGAATCTCTTTGAGCGAAAACGCCAGCGCGCGAAACAGCAGAATCTGCTGTAAGCGTTCCAGTGCCGCATCGTCATACAGCCGATAGCCCGCTTCTATGCGCGCCGTCGGGGGCAGCAGCCCCATCTTGTCATAATACTGCAATGTGCGGACGCTCACCCCTGTGCGTCTGCTTACTTCATGAACCGCCATCATGCTGATTCCCTCCTTGCGTGAACAGTATAAACCATGACGCAGCGTCAGAGTCAAGGCTTTTGGCAGAAAAAATAGAAAACCCGGATTGTCGCGGACAAAAAACTGCGGCAATCCGGGCTTTTGTATGCGGTTTTACAATCACTGCCTCAAAAAAGCACATTCGACAAGGCAGGTCAAGCCCGCAGCATCGCATCCACTTCCTCCGCCCTCGGAATCGACGGCGCCGCCCCCTGCCGTGTCACGCTGATGGACGATGCCGCCGCAGCGCGCGCCATGCACGTTTCCAGCGGCAGACCTTGCGTCAGTGCCGCGAGGAAGTACCCCGTGAACGTGTCGCCCGCCGCCGTCGTGTCCACCGCCTGAACGCGGAAAATTGGCTGATGAACCGTTTTCTCCGGCGTGCAGCAAATCGACCCGGCACTCCCAAGCGTCAGCACAACGCACAGCGCGGGGTACTTCGCCCGCAAGGCGGACAGGATCGCGTCCGGCGCGGTTTCGCCTGTCATCTGATGCCCTTCGACCTCGTTGATGAAAATCCAGCGAATTTGGTTGTAATCCAGCGAACGCAGCGAATCGTCAAACGGCGATGGATTCAGCACGACATGCAAGCCGCGCCGCGCCCCTGCTTCCACCATCTCCGGCAGACAGGACACCTCGTTCTGCAGCACCAGATAATCGCCGGGGGCAAACGCGGCAATCGTCTCTTCCACCTGCGCCTTCGTGATGGCGTGGTTGGACTGCCCGAAGAGCAGGATGCAGTTTTCGCCCTTGGGGCTGACCTGAATCATCGTGCTGCCCTGCGTGCAGTCGCGGTGCAGCAGGTAGTCATCATGCACGCCGTTTTCTTTCAGCAGATTTGTCAGCAGCTCGCTGCCGTTGCCGACGACGCCCGCGTGATACACATCTGCGCCCGCCCGTGCCAGCGCCAGCGACTGATTCAGCCCCTTCCCGCCGGGATGCACCGCCTCGGACAGCGCTGCCATTGTCTCGCCCGCCTGCAGGAAGTGCGGCACTTGGTAAACGTTATCCAGATTCAGCGACCCGAAATTGAGAATCTTCATCGTTATCTCTCCCACACGACGACTTTGCTCGCGTCAATCGTCTTGCCCGCGCATTTTGCCGTCGCGACGCCCTTGTCGATGCTTACGTTGATGAGCTGCAAGCCTTCGTTCAGGTCGATATCCGTGCTTTCGCCGTCATCCTCGTACAGCGTGATGGCACAGCCGACCTCCAGCCAGCCGACCAGCGACAGCTTTGTCGTGTCCAGCGCATCGACGTATTCCGCGCTGCGGCACAGCGGAATCACATGCCCGCGGCGGATGAACAGCGGCACTTCGTTCATTGGCACATCCAGCCAGTGATGCCCCTTCTGCATCGTTTGCACGGTGTAATCGTCGCCGGAGCGGAAGCGCACCAGCAGCATGTCCTCCGGCAGATAAACATGGCGGCCGCGCGCGTTCTGCTCAACCACCGGGGCAATCATGCACTCGTCGCCCAGCATCAGCTGATCTTCCACGCGGATGGCGGTCTTGTCCTGCGGATAATCGAATGCCAGCGGGCGGAACATCATCTCGTCCCGGCAGGCGCACTTGACCAGCAGGCTGTACAGGTAGGGGAGCAGCGCATAGCGGACGGACACGACATTGCGCATATCCTCCCAGTTGCGGAAACGGAAAATCTCCTGATCGCGCGTGTGCTGCGCAGTGTGGTTGCGCATCAGCGGGGTGAAGACGCCCAGCGCCAGCCAGCGCAGGAGCAGATCCTCCGTCGTGTTGCAGGAGAAGCCGCCCAAGTCCGCGCCCGTGTACAGGAAGCCGCACATGTTCAGCGACGGCATCATTTTCAGGTTCAGCAGCAGATGCGACCACCAGCTGCTGTTGTCACCCTGCCACACGCCGCCGTCGCGGTGCGCACCGATGAAGGAGGAGCGGCTGAACAGCAGATAGCGTCGGTCGGGATTGTAGCTGCGGAAGCCTTCAGCGGCGGATTTTGTCATCATCGCGCCGTAGAGGTTGTGCACTTTGTCGTGGCGTACGGGCTGACCGTCCACCGTGTGGTAGAAGCGGCGGTAATCCTCGGCGTTGTTGGCAATGTTGACGAACGCGGCTTTCAATTTGAACGCGCCGTCAATGCCCAGATTCTCGTGCCGCATCTTTTCCGCCGTCTCGAACGCGTTTTCGAGACTGTCCGTGCTGTAAAATAGCGCCGGTTCGTTCATGTCGTTCCAGAAGCCCTCGATGCCCGTATCCATCAGCTGATGGTACTTCGCGCCGAACCATTGCCGCACGTCCTCGCGCAGGAAATCCGGGAAGCACGCGCGCCCCGGCCAAACCGCGCCCACGAACAGGCTGCCATCCGCCTTCTTGACGAAGTAATCCTTCTGCACACCCTCGTCGTAAATCGGGTCGCCAGTGAGCTGCTTGATGCCCGCGTCAATAATCGGTACAAGGTGGATGTGCTCGTCCTTCATGCGCGCATTGGTGGCTTTCAAATCCGGGAAATGCACCGGATTCCAGGTGAAGTCCTTGAAATCCTCCATGTAGTCGATGTCCATGCACACGTTGTCCAGCGGGATGTGCCGCTTGCGGTGTTCGGATACGATGAAGTTCAAATCGTCTTCGCTTGCGTACCCCCAGCGGCTCTGGATGTAGCCCATCGCCCACTTCGGCGGAATGTAGCTGCGTCCGATGAGGTGGCGGAACTCGCGCACCAGCCCTGTCAGCGTGGTGCTTTCAATCAGATACACCGACAGATTGCCGTTTTCGGACGTAATGACCGCCTTGCCGCCGTCAGAATACCCCAAATCAAACGTGACCGCACCGGGATCGTCGAAATACGCGCCGAAAACACCTTGCTCGCCGCTGAACAGCAGCAGATTGTGGCTGGAATAAATGCCGCCCTTGTTCTCCGTGTGGCTGAAATCGTCCATGTTCCACGCGCGATAAAGATGCCCGCGCTTGTTGATGCCGCGGACATTCTCGCCCAGCCCGAAGATGAGGTCATCGTCGCCCAGTATGGTAGTGAAAGAGACGCTGCCGTCCGTTTTGGTGACGGTGAAGTGGGGAATTTCGCCGCCCGACGGCGCAATTTCGCGGATGACCGCCATGGTGGGGAGGGGAGTGCCGAAAATATAGCGTGAGATCATCGACATGACCTGCCTTTCCTGATGATGGGGATAGTATAGTATAGAGTTCGCGGGGGAAGGGGGAAAATCCTGCAAAGCGGAGGGGGAAAATAATGCGGAGGTTTGGCGGCTTCCACTTATTTGGATGCAAAAAAAACCTTCCCAAAAGCAATTTTTCGGGAAGGCAGGAGATTCACTCATTGATAGCGAACATCTTTGTGGACAAATACCGCTCGCCTGTGTCGGGCAGGATGACGACGATGTTCTTGCCCGCGAATTCCGGACGCGCCGCCACTTGCGATGCCGCCCAGACCGCCGCACCTGACGTGATGCCCGCCAGCACACCCTCGTGCGCCGCCAGCTCACGCCCCGTGCGGTACGCGTCGTCTTCCTTGACGGTGATAATCTCGTCAATCAAATCGCGGCTCAGCACATCCGGCACGAAATTCGCGCCGATGCCCATCAAGCCGTGCGGGCCCGCAACGCCCTTGGACAGCAGGGGCGAGGAGAACGGCTCTACCGCGACGATGCGCACGTTCGGGTTCTTTTCACGCAGGTAGCTGCCGATGCCGGTCAGCGTGCCGCCCGTGCCGATGCCCGCGACGAGCACATCCACCTGACCGTCCGTGTCCGCCCAGATTTCCGGGCCAGTCGTGGCGCGGTGGGTGGCGGGGTTCGCCGGGTTGACGAACTGCCCGACGACAATCGCGTTCGGGGTTTCGGCGGCGAGTTCATTCGCCTTGTCAACCGCGCCCTTCATGCCCAGCTTGCCGGGGGTGAGGACGAGCTTCGCGCCATATGCCAGCATCAGCTGACGGCGCTCGACGCTCATGCTGTCCGGCATGACGATGATGGCGGTATATCCGCGCGCGGCGGCGACCATCGCCAGCCCGATGCCGGTGTTGCCGCTGGTGGGCTCAATAATCGTGCCGCCGGGGAGCAGCTGGCCTGCCTTTTCCGCGGCCTCCACCATGCCCAGCGCAATGCGGTCTTTCACGCTGCCGCCGGGGTTGAAGGATTCGACCTTCGCCAGCAGATGCGCGTTCAGACAGTGCGTCTGCTCAAAGTGAGTGAGTTCAAGCATCGGCGTGCGGCCGATCAGTTCAGCGACGGACTTGGCAATGCGCATAACCAGCGCCTCCTTTTCGTGTCTTTCCTCCCGATAAAGTCAGGAGGAAGAATGACGGCATTATACGCTATTCCTATAGGTTTCGTCAAGCACAAATTTGCCCTTTTTTCGGAAAAAATTTGACTGAATCTTGCGGAATCCGATATGTGTATGCTATACTGGAAGCAGATGCAAGAGAAACAACATCCGAAAGGCGGGATGCGGGTGGCTCAGGTGGATGACGAGCGGCAGTTCCTCGCGGCGTGCTATCAGCGCCACCGCATCAGCATGATTCGCTTGGCAAAGTGCTATGCAGCTGACAGCGCGGCGGTGGAGGACATTGTGTCGGACAGCCTCGTGGCGCTGATGGAGAAAATCGACCTGCTGCGCACGCTGACGGAAGAGCAGGAACGCGCGTATGTGCTGGCAGTTGTGCGAAACACCGCGATGGACGAACTGCGGCGCAAGCAGCGGCAGCGCGGGCGGTTCCTGCGCGACGGGGACGAGGCGCTCGCGCTTTATCCCGACCCGACGGCGCTGGAAGAGAAGGTGCTGATGCGGGAGACGATGGCGGCAGTATGCAGGGCAATCGCGGAGCTGCCGGAGAAGGAGCAGCAGGTGCTGCGCCTGAAAGTGCTGGAAAACCGCACGGACGCGGAAATCGCCGCCGAAACGGGCTTATCGCCGGGCAGCATCCGGCAGTATCTCCACCGCGCGCGGGGCAGACTGCGCGAGAAACTGTTTTGAGAGGAGGAAGCAGCATGAACGAAAAGAATCAGCAGGTGTCGGATGAGCAGATTGACGCCCTCATCCGCAGTGGACTTTGGCAGGACGAACAGCCGCTGACGGCGGATGAAGAGAAGCTGGCGGACGCGGCGTTTGCGCGGGCAATGGCGAAAATCGACCGCAAGGCGAAGCAGCAGAAGCGCCGGACTGTCCTGCATATGCTTGACCGCGTGGTGCGCGTCGCGGCGTGCCTGATTGTGGCGGTCGGGATTGCGTTCCCGATTGCGCTGGCGAATTCTGAGGCGTTCCGCGAGCAAATCCTCCAATTGGTGCTGTCCATCAACCCCGAAACGGGCATGGCGCACGTCGGCATGAAACCCGCGAAGGAGGAGCGGACCGCGAACGTGCCGCGCATGGACGTGCCGGACGGCTGGGAGGGGCTGTTCTTCCCGACGTTCTTGCCGGACAGCCTGCCGCTGGTGCGCTGCGAAACGACACGCGGCGACCAGGTGCACAGCGAAGCCTACTATGCCGACGAGACGCGCTCCCTGCGCTTTGAGGAGCAGGACAACCTCGACGGCTGGAACGTCCGCGCGGCGGATGCACGGGTGCTGACGATTTATCTGCACAGCGTGCCGGGCTACCTGATTGACCGCCAGACCGAGGACACGCACGAGGTGAGCATCATCTGGGCGGAGGGGAAGCGGATGCTGCGCGTGACGAGCATCGGGCTGCCGGCGGACGAAGCGGTGCTGGTGGCGCAGAGCGTGAAAAAAATTTTTGCGGAATGATGTCCCGTTTTGCCCCTTTGCAGCGTCTTTATAGGTGAAAGCGCCCGAAAGATGGTTCGGACGCGCCCGACGAGACACGGAAGGAGCGAAACACGATGACGACCCGATGGAAGCGACTGACCGCCCTGCTGCTTGTTCTGCTGACGCTGCTGAACGCCGGAAGCGCGCTCGCGGCGGAGGAGTTTTGGAAGTGGGGGGATGTGTACGAGGAGAAGCTGATACTGGGATTGCCGACAGAAGTGACTGATTTGCAAGTTTTCCAAGATGAGCTGTATTTCATTTACGGCGACTTGCTTTTAAAGTGCCACGAGCCGGACGACACGCCGGAAACAGTCTATGAATTGAAAAACTTGCTTCCGGAAAACGTAAAAGAAGATATGCTGTATGCTTCTTATGATGACTATCGGCTCTTTACAGATGGGGATTCGCTGTATATCTTTGTGACGTTTATGCAGCGGATTTATCGGCTGGACTTTGAGGACGGCGAAATGAAGCCGATGCTGTATGCTACGCTGGATTATTCCAGCTTGCCGGAATTGGGATGGGTTCTGCTGGAAGATGACTGCTGCACATTCTATAAAAGCAATATCGACGGGAAAATCGTAAAAATCGGCGATAATATTTACATGAGGGGTTCGGACTGGACAAATAGAAAAGATGAATTGATTAACAGCCTTATTTGCTTCTCATTAGAAACAGGACGTGGTGAAATCTTAGCGTATAACGACGCTGATATTTGGGAAGTTGTTTCATGGCAGCAAAATCCGGAATGGGCTTCGACGCTGCTGGTTTACTATAACTATGAAGAATGGGACGAAGATGATGAAGGTCGCAGCTATGTGGCTGATAAGCGAAAGTTGGCATCATATAATCTTGAACAGCGCAAAGCAGAAGAAACACTTTTGGAAATTAAGGATTTGGGACTGGAAAACCAGCTTAGATATGATTTGAAGTGGGGATTTTATACTTACAATTCCAGATGCACAGCTTTTGCATGGGATGCTGAAAACCGCCGCTTCTTCTTCCTTCATGATGACATTGCGTGGTTTACGGATGGCACAACGACAGCACGCGGATTTGACCGCATTCCGATGGAAGCAACCTATGCGGAATACGGTTTCTTCTGGAAGGGCGCATACTACTTCAAGACATACGATGATGGCGCGTTCGTCTGCGACATGTCAATCTTTGAACACCCCGAACAGTACTACTATTTTGACTAATAACCGACCCACGAAAGGAGCCTCCCCATGAAACACAACCTCCGAGCTGCATTCCTGTCCCTCCTGCTGGTGCTGACGCTGGGCGTGATGCCCGTGTTCGCCGAATCTGCCGACCATGCCATGGACTGGACGCACGGCATCGGCAGGGGCCAGCCGCTACCGCACGGACGTGACCAGCGCGCTGCCGTTTGAAGACGAACTCTTCTTCATCAGCGGCAGTCAGCTGCTGCGCGTCGATGACCCCGAATATGAGCCGGAAGTCGTCTGCAATCTGGAAGACATCATCTGGTCGGAAGCGCTGAAACAGAGCGGCTATTACGGGCAGGTGATGCTCCTGTCCGGCGGCGCGGAACTGGTGCTGTTCAGCGCGAACGAAGGGCGGCTGTACAGCTTTGTTCCCCCGACGGATGACACGATGGTGCGGATGCAGATGGTCACGGAACTCGATTACAGCACCGTGCCGCAGATGGGGTGGAAGAAGTTCCCGATTGCGAAGGATTTGTACGACGTGACGGTCGAACAGGCGGTGTACGACGCGCAATACGGGCTGTACGTCATCGCGAAGGACAAGACGGACGAATACCAGATTGTCTGGTTTGATTTGGATACGGGCAAGGGCGAAATGCTGGAATTTGCGCTGGAGGACGACGAAAACAGCCACCTTCTGACGGACATGCCCGGCATTTTCCAATGGAGCGGCACAAGCTCGAAGTATGAGCGCACGCTGTACGACGGCAAGGTGCTGACGACGGTGGACTTGTCATCTGGCGAAGCGACGAAGGCCGTGCATAATTGGGTCAACACGCTGACCCTTCAGCCGATTCCTGATTATGACGTCACGCTGGGCGACTATGTGACGCACGATGCTTACTACGCCTATGCCCCCAACAAGGACAACTCGGCGATGTACTTCGTGCATGACAACACGGTCTGGGTTATGGACTACGACGAGGAGACCAGCGAGTTCGGCGAACCGCACGGCATTGACAAGCTGCCGTTCTTCGCCGAGGACACCATGTGCGGCTTCTACTGGCGCGGCTTCTACCTCATCCAGACGCATGACGGGCTGTACCTCTGCCACACGGGCGACGAGACAGCGAGAGCGTACCTCTACGGCGGCGTTGAATAACATCCCTATATAAATTACGCGCCTGCTCCCTTTCATTCGGAAGCAGGCGCGCTTTCTATATCCTCAATTATTCCCCAATCGCGTTCCCGGTGTACAGCGTGTAGTACCGGCCCTTCTGCGCAATCAGCTGGTCGTGTGTGCCGCGCTCGATGATGCGGCCCTGCTCCAGGACCATGATGCAGTCGCTGTTCTTGACCGTGGACAGGCGGTGCGCAATCACGAACGTCGTGCGCCCCTTCATCAGGGCGTCCATGCCGCGCTGCACCAGCGTTTCGGTGCGCGTGTCGATGGAGGATGTCGCTTCGTCCAGAATCAGCGCGGGCGGGTCGGCAACCGCGGCGCGGGCGATGGACAGCAATTGCCGCTGCCCCTGCGAGAGGTTCGCGCCGTCGCCCGTCAGCATCGTGTTATAGCCGTCGGGCAGCTTGCGGATGAACTCGTCCGCGTTGGCGAGCTTCGCGGCTTCCATGCACGCCGCGTCCGTTGCGTCCAAGCGGCCGTAGCGGATGTTGTCCAGCACCGTGCCGGTGAACAGGTGCGTGTCCTGCAGCACCATGCCGAGGCTGCGGCGCAAATCCGCCTTGCGAATCTTGTTGATGTTGATGTCGTCGTAGCGGATTTTGCCGTCCTGAATGTCGTAGAAGCGGTTAATCAGGTTCGTGATGGTGGTTTTGCCCGCGCCCGTGCCGCCGACGAAGGCAATCTTCTGTCCTGGCATGGCGTACATGGTGATGTCGTGCAGCACCGTCTTTTCGGGCGTGTAGCCGAAATCAACGTGGTCAAACGTCACGCCGCCGGACAGCTTGCGATAGCTGACGCTGCCGTCCGCCGTGTGCGGATGCTTCCATGCCCACAGCCCGGTGCGCTCGGTCGTCTCGGTAATCGTGCCGTCGGGCGCTTCCTTCGCGTTCACCAGCTCCACATAGCCATTGTCGGCTTCCGGCGCTTCATCCAGCAGGTTGAACACGCGCTCAGCGCCCGCCAGCGCCATGATGATGGAGTTGAGCTGCTGGGTAATCTGCGAAATCGGCTGGGAGAAGTTGCGGTTCAGCGTCAGAAACGCCACCAGACGCCCCGTGGACATCAGCGCGCCGCCCGTTGCGATGGACAGCGCCGAACCCACCATCGCGCAGATAACGTAGGAGATGTGTCCCAAGTTGTTGTTGATAGGTCCAAGGGTGTTCGCCCAGCGGTTCGCTTCGTGGGCTGATGTGCGCAGCTGCTCGTTCAGGTCGCCAAACTGCTCAATCGCCTTTTCCTCGTGGCAGAACACCTTGACGACTTTCTGCCCGGTCATCATTTCCTCAATGAAGCCGTTGACGCGGCCCAAATTCGCCTGCTGCGCGACAAAGTGCTTGCCGGACAGTTTCGCGAGTTTGGCGGACGCCAGCATCTGGAACGTCAGCAGGATGAGCGAGAGAATCGTCATAATCCACGAATTGTTCAGCATGGCGAAGAACACCATGACGACGGAAATCGCGCTGTTGATGATTTCGGGGATGCTCTGGCTGATGAGCTGGCGCAGGGTGTCCACGTCGTTGGTGTAGATGGACATGATGTCGCCGTGCGAGTGCGTGTCGAAGTAGCGGATCGGCAGGGACTCCATGTGCGTGAACAAGTCCGTGCGGATTTTGAGCATCGTGCCCTGGCCGACGCTGACCATCAGGCGCTGGCGGATGTAGCTGGCGGCAACGCCCAGTGCGAGGACGCAGCCCAGCGGAATCATGGCATTCGCCAAATCGCCCATCGTCTTGGTGCCTTTTTGAATCCCGACGATGTACACGTCCACCAGATCCCGCGTGAACGTGCTGGACTGAATGGTTGCATACGCCGTCACCACGATGCAGACGATGACGGCAATGAACTGCCACAGATAGTTTTCAAAAACGATTTTCATCAGGCGCTTGAGGATGTGTCCCTGCCCCTTGATGGACATGCGGGGCATCGGAGCGCCTCTGCGGCGAGGGCCTCCCATCATTGCGCGTCACCACCCTTCATCTGATCGGGGCTGTCGAAGTCGCCGCCGCCGGAGGTCTGCGTCTCATAAATCTCGCGGTACAGGTCGGACTTCTTCAGCAGGTTTTCATGCGTGTCAAACGCTTCCACGCGGCCGTTGTCCATCACGATAATGCGGTCAGCGTCCTGCACGGAGGAAATGCGCTGCGCAATGATGATTTTCGTCGTGCCGGGGATGCGCTGGGCAAACGCGCGGCGAATTTTGGCGTCCGTCGCGGTGTCAACGGCGGAGGTGGAGTCGTCCAGAATCAGCACACGCGGCTTTTTGAGCAATGCGCGGGCGATGCAAAGGCGCTGCTTCTGTCCGCCGGAGACGTTCGTGCCGCCCTGCTCGATGTGCGTGTCGTAGCCGTCGGGCATCCGGTCGATGAACTCGTCCGCGCAAGCCTGTGCGCAGACCTCTTTGCATTCCTCCAGCGTGGCGTTTTCATTGCCCCAGCGCAGGTTTTCCAGAATCGAGCCGGAGAACAGCACGTTCTTCTGCAGCACCACAGCAACCTGATTGCGCAGGGCTTCCATGTCGTACTTGCGCACGTCCACGCCGCCGACTTCCACCGAGCCTTCGGTTGCGTCGTATAGGCGGGAAATCAGGCTGACGAGCGTCGATTTGCCGCAGCCCGTGCCGCCGATGATGCCCACCGTCTCGCCGGACTTGATGTGCAAATCAACATCGTTCAGGATGGGGTCGCCATTGCCGTCAGCATGGTACTTGAACATGACGTGGTTGAAGTCGATAGAACCGTCCTTGACCGTTTCCAGCGGCTGTTCGGGGTTCGACAGCGACGGCTCCTCGTTCAGCACTTCCACGATACGCCGGGCAGACGCTGCGGACATGGTTAGCATGACGAAAATCATCGACAGCATCATCAGGTTCATCAGCATGTTCATGACGTAGGTGAACATGGCGGTCAGGTCGCCCACATCGAGCGAACCGCCCGTGACCAGCGACGCGCCCAGCCAGCTCAGCGCCATCACCGAGCCGTAGATGGTCAGCATCATGACGGGGCTGTTGAAAGCGATGATGCGTTCTGCCTTGACGAACAGGTTGTAGACGTTCGTCGCTGCTTTGCCGAACTTCTTATCCTCGAAGTCCTCGCGCACAAACGCTTTGACGACGCGGATGCCGGAGACGTTCTCCTGCACGGAGGCGTTCAGGTCGTCGTACTTCTTGAACACCTGATCGAACAGGTGCGTCGCGCGCTTGATAATCAGCCCCAGCACAACGCCCAGCAGCACCAGCGGAATCAGGAACACGCCCGCCAGCTCCGGGTTGATGAGGAATGCCGCGATCATCGAGAAAATCAGCGTCAGCGGCGAACGAACCGCAATGCGCGTAATCATCTGGAAGGCATTTTGAACGTTGGTCACGTCGGTGGTCATGCGCGTGACCAGACCGGCGGTGGAGTATTTGTCGATATTGGCGAACGAGAAGCGCTGGATGTTGCGGTACATGCCGTCGCGCAGGTTCGCGGCAAAGCCGGTGGAGGCGTGGGAGGCCGTGTGTGCGCAGACGGAGCCGAAAACCAGCGACAGCATTGCCATCGCCATCATCAGGAAGCCATAGCGGTAAATCGCGCCGGTGTCGCCGCCCTCAATGCCATACTTCACCAAGCGCGCCATCGCCATGGGAATCAGCACTTCCATGACGACTTCCAGCGCGGCAAAAATCGGCGTGAGAATCGTTGATTTCTTGTACTGCTTAATTTGCGCAGCCAGTGTTTTCAGCATGAAATCATTCCTTTCCTTCATTATTATGGTAATTGTTGTGGCAATGCTCTGTTTCGTCCATGTCATCCTTCAGATTCTCATAGACCTTTTGCAGGCATTGCAGGAACAGCTGCTTTTCTTCCTCTGTCATCCCGGCGGACATTCGTTTTTCGGATTGCAGAATGTCCTTGTGGCACGTCTGCCGCATTTCCGCGCCGCTTTCTGTCAGGCGAACATGCTTGATGCGCCGGTCGCGCGGGTCGGTGAAGCCTTCTACCAGCCCTTTCTTCTCCAGCCGCGTCACCAGCCCCGCCAGCGTGGACTGCGCGCAGCCGAAAATGCTCTCTAACTCCTTGAGCGTCCGTGTGTGATTTTCCGCGTCGGACAGCACGAAAAGCAGATGACTTTGCTGCATCGTCAGGTTGTGGGATTGGACATTCCGACAGGCTTCGCGGGCGAGGGCGTTGTCAATGCGCTTGATGTACCAGCCGAATCCTGCCAATTCCTTGTCCATGGGACACCTCCTTGCTGATGTTTTTATCGGAAGCAGGGGTGATTATAGCAAATCAATCGCATGGTGTCAATAGCATACGATTGAATTTTTAGATTCCGTCACATAGGTTACACCATAGCGGTTACACGACCGCTTTCAGCCGTGAAAAATGGCGCTTTTCCACCCGAAAAACACGGGGAAAAAAGACGTAAAAATTCCTGTCAAAACCCCTTGAAAACCGACGAAAAACGTGCTATAAATAGGCGTTCCCCATAGGAGACAATGAAACGTGATTTTCCCCCCATCCTGCATCAACGAAAGGACATCCACATGGCGCAGAAAAACGTGACCCGCGACATGACGCAGGGCTCGCCTCTGAAACTGATTCTGACATTCTCTCTGCCGCTGCTGGGCGGCTTCCTGTTCCAGCAGCTGTACAGCTTCATGGATACCATGGTTGTCGGCGGCGTGCTGGGCACGGAGGCGCTGGCGGCGGTGGGTGATACCGGCTCGCTGAACTTCCTCATCAACGGCTTCTGCATGGGCATCTGCTCCGGCTTCGCGATTCCGATTGCGCAGGCGTTCGGCGCGAAGGACGAGACGGAAATGCGCCGCTATGTGATGCACTCCGTGTACCTGTGCGCGGTGATTTCTGTGCTGATGGGACTGCTGACCGGCTTCTTCGCGCCGCAGCTCCTGCGGATGCTGAACACGCCGGAGGATATTTTGCCGTTGTCGGTCGCCTATATCCAGCCTGTTTTCTTCGCGATTCCGGTTACGGTGCTGTACAACATGTGCGGCGGCGTGATGCGCTCGCTGGGCGACAGCAAAACGCCTGTTATCGCCATCACGATTGCTGCGCTGCTCAACATCGTGCTGGACTACACGTTCATCCTTGCGTTCCACATGGGCGTGGAGGGTGCGGCGTGGGCGACCGTCATCAGCCAGCTCATCAGCGGCCTCTGGTGTCTGCTGGTCATCCGCAAGCGATTCACCATCCTCAAAATGCAGCCGGAGGATAAGCGCATCCGTGCGCCGTTTGTCCGCCGCCTGCTGGCAATGGGCATCCCGTTCGGTCTGCAGTATTCCATCACGGCGATTGGCTCTCTGACGGTGACATATGCCGTTAATGGCATCGGCACGATTGCGGTTGCGGCGGTCACGGCGGGCGGCAAGCTGAGCATGTTCTTCTGCTGCGTGTTTGATGCGCTCGCCTCGACGATGGCAACTTTCGCCGGGCAGAACGTCGGCGCGAAGAGACTCGACCGCATCAATCAGGGCTTGAAAGCATCCTCCATCATCGGCTGTGTCTACTGCGTCCTCGCGTTTGTGGCGATTTACTTCTTCGGCAAGCCGCTGGTGGGCTTGTTCATCAGTCAGGACAGCGCCGACCGCCAGCTGGTCATCGACATGGCGCAGCAGTTCCTGATTATCAACAGTGTGCTGTATATTCCGCTTTTGTTTGTGAACATTGTGCGCTTCTCCATTCAAGGCTTGGGCTACACCATGATTGCAATGATTGCAGGCCTGATGGAGCTTGTCGGCCGCGCGGTGGTGGCGATGCTGCTCGTCCCGTCGCTGGGGTACGATGCCGCGTGCTTTGCGAACCCTGTTGCGTGGATACTGGCGGATTTGTTCCTGTTCCCGTGCTACTTCTCGTGCATTCGGAAACTGCGGAAGCGCATGTATCCGGAGCAAGCGGCAGCTTCCAGCAAGTGATTTTGTCCCCCTGTGTCTTTGTGGCGGGGGGATTTTCGGCTCTATGTTACTGGATTTTTATTGTTGCAGGGGAATCGCCGCTGCGGCGGCGACCAAAGGGCTTTCCGGTCGCCCTTTGGAAACCTTCGGTCGTCACCCATGTTACTTGATTTGTAGTGGAAGTTATTTGGTTTGTGTACTTTTTGCACACTAATTGAAGCAATAAACATAACCAAATAGTAATTTCCGGAGGGCAGCGAAGCAATCCAGAGGGCGACCGCAAAGCCCTCTGGTCGCGCCCGCAGGCGCGAAATCCCCGCGCAACACGCGCATATATTATGGAAGAAAGCTCAACTCAATCGCGCGGAAGGGTCAAGGGGCAACGCCCCTTGAAAATTTGCAAATCCCCCTTGCAAAAAGGGGAAAATGCGGCTATAATGAATGGGAATGCGCAAGGATGGGGACGGCGCAGGACAAGCCTTGGAAAGCGAGCCGGGGAGGGTGTGAGCCCGGTCAAGACTGCCTGATGGCAAATCACCCCGGAGCGCGCTTTTCCGAAGCGACGCGGGCGGAACGGGCGCAAGTCCGGCGGAGCGGTAGGGAAAGACGGGTTCTCCCGTTATCGAGAAAGCAGGTGCGTGCGCCTGCACAGAGCGGATAGGCATCGTGCCTGTCAAGTTGGGTGGTACCGCGGATGAATCGCAAAAAGCATTTTCGTCCGTCCCAGTGCATTTTCATGCTGGGGCGGACTTTTTTGTTTGCGCCGCAGCAGAGACAACAAGAATGAGGTGCATGGTATGTACAACAAGGTTGCCAAGGATTTGAACTTCCCGGCGCGCGAGAAAGAAATCGCCCAGCTGTGGAAAGACAAGGACATTGTCCGCCGTTCGTTCCATTTCCGCGACGGCGCAAAGCGGCTGACGTTCTTCGACGGCCCGCCGACCGCCAACGGCCGCCCGCATATCGGCCATATCGAAACGCGCGTCATCAAAGACCTGATTCCGCGCTACTGGACGATGAAGGGGTACAGCGTCCTGCGCAAAGCAGGCTGGGATACCCACGGCCTGCCCGTTGAGCTGGAAGTCGAAAAGACGCTGGGTCTGGACGGCAAGCCGCAGATTGAACAGTACGGCATCGAGCCGTTCATCAAGGAATGCAAGAAGTCCGTCTGGAAGTACCTGCATGACTGGGAGGTCATGAGCGATCAGGTCGGCTACTGGGTGGACATGGAGCATCCGTATATCACCTATGAGAATGACTACATCGAGTCCGAATGGTGGAGCCTGAAGGAAATCTGGAAGAAGGGGTTGCTGTATCAGGGACACAAGATTGTCCCATACTGCCCGCGCTGCGGCACGGCGCTGTCCTCCCACGAGGTCGCGCAGGGCTACAAGACGGTCAAGGAAACGTCCGCCTATGTGCGCTTCCCGGTCAAGGGCGAGGAAAACACCTACCTGCTTGCGTGGACGACCACCCCGTGGACGCTGCCGTCGAACATGGCGCTGTGCGTGAACCCGACCGACACCTACTGCCGCTTTAAGGCGGAGGACGGTCGCGTGTACATCATGGCGAAGGCGCTGATGGAGACGGTGTTCCCGGAGCAGAAGTTTGAGGTGCTGGCGGAAATGCCCGGCACGGCGCTCAAGGGCATGGAGTATGTGCCGCTGTTTGACTTCGCCGTCGGCAAGCTGGACAAGAAGGCGTGGTTCGTCATCTGCGACAACTACGTCACCATGACCGACGGCACGGGCATCGTCCACATTGCCCCGGCGTTCGGCGAGGACGACAACCGTGTCTGCCGCGAAAACGACGTGCCGTTCGTCAACTTTGTTGATCCGCAGGGCTGCATGACGGCGGAAACGAAGTGGCCGGGCGTGTTCGTCAAGAAGGCCGACCCGCTGGTGCTGGCGGATTTGCAGGAGCGCGGGCTGCTGTTCAGCGCGCCGCAGTTCACGCATGATTATCCCTTCTGCTGGCGCTGCGATACGCCCCTGCTGTACTATGCCCGCCCGACGTGGTTCATCCGCATGACGGCGCTGAAGGATAACCTTGTGCGCAACAACCGCACCATCAACTGGATGCCGGAAAACATCAAGGAAGGGCGCATGGGCACTTGGCTGGAGAACGTTCACGACTGGGGTCTGTCCCGCGAACGCTACTGGGGCACGCCCCTGCCGGTGTGGAAGTGCTCCTGCGGCAATATGCACGTCGTCGGCTCCCGCGCGGAACTGCGCGAAATGGCGATTGAAGATCCCGGCGCAGACCTCGAACTTCACCGCCCCTTCATCGACGCCGTAAAGCTCCGCTGCGAAAAGTGCGGCGGCGAAATGGTGCGCGACAAGGCGGTTATCGACTGCTGGTACGATTCTGGCTCGATGCCCTTTGCGCAGTGGCACTATCCCTTTGAGCATCAGGAGGAGTTCCAGCAGAACTTCCCGGCGAATTTCATCTCCGAAGCCATCGACCAGACGCGCGGCTGGTTCTACACCCTCGAAGCAATTTCGACGCTGCTGTTTGACCGTGCGCCGTTTGAAAACTGCATCGTGCTGGGCCATGTGCAGGACGAGCAGGGGCGCAAGATGTCCAAGCACCTGGGCAACGTCGTCAGCCCGTTTGATGAGCTGAACAAGTTCGGCGCCGACGCGCTCCGCTGGTATTTCTACACTACCTCCGCGCCGTGGCTGCCCAGCCGCTACTCCGAAAAGGCGGTTCGCGAGGGGCAGAACAAGTTCCTTGCCACCTTGCAGAACGTGTACGCCTTCTTCGCCATGTATGCGGATATCGACAACTTCGACCCGACCGCGCATGACCTCAAGAACGAGCAGCTCAGCCTGATGGACAAGTGGATTCTCTCCAAGCTGAACACGCTCATCAAGCGCGTCGATGACGATTTGTGGAATTATCGTGTGACCGAGCCTGCGCTGGCGATTCAGGACTTCGTGGACGAGCTGAGCAACTGGTACGTCCGCCGCGGCCGCGAACGCTTCTGGGGCAAGGGCGATGTGAAGGACAAGGACGCCGCGTTCACCACGCTGTACCATGTGCTGGTGACGCTGAGTAAGGTCTGTGCGCCGTTCATCCCGTTCCTGAGCGAGGAAATCTATCAGAATCTGGTGGTCAACAACGTGCCGGGCGCGCCGGAATCCGTGCATCTGTGCGACTTCCCGACGGCGGATGAAAGCGCCATCGACGCGGATATGGAAGCGCAGATGGACGCGCTGGTGGAAGTGGTGCAGCTGGGCCGCGCGTGCCGCAATCTGGCGAACATCAAGACCCGTCAAACCGCCGCGAAGCTCTACGTCAAGGGCGCGTCCTTCTCCGAAAGCTATCAGGCGCTGTGCGAGGATGAACTGAACGTGAAGGAAGTTGTGTTCACCGAGTCCGCGCGCGAGTTCACGACGTATCAGCTGAAACCCCAGATGCGCACGCTTGGCCCGAAGTACGGCAAGCTGCTGGGCAAGATTGGCCAGCACCTGCAGACGATGGACGGCAACGATGTCGTCGATGCGTTCGAGCGCGGCGAAACCGTGTCGTTTGACATTGACGGTACGACGGTCACGCTGGGCAAGGACGATGTGCTGACTTCGCCGATGCAGAAATCGGGCTTTGTCGCGCAGGAAGATAAGGGCGTGACGGTTGTGCTGGACACGAACCTGACGCCGGAGCTGATTGCGGAGGGCTATGTCCGCGAAGTCGTCAGCAAGGTGCAGACGATGCGCAAGGAGTCCGATTTCGACGTGACCGACCGCGTGGATGTGCGCTATGAGTGCGGCGACGTGCTGGCGAGCGCCATTGAGAGCGGCGTCGATATGCTCAAGCGCGGCACGCTGGCGGAAGTCGTCGAGCGCGCCCCGATGGACGACACGTTCATTGTCCGCGACTGGTCGATTAACGGTCAGGACTGCAAGCTGGGTGTGCGGGTGCACAAGGCGTAAGAGGGGGAGGCGCCAGAGGCTCTGCCTCTGGACT
>ENA-ORSB01001464-ORSB01001464.1-human-gut-metagenome-genome-assembly--contig:-NODE-1464-length-21889-cov-22.406156_pt1 | contig 21889 bp, 17 predicted proteins | sample MGYA00242180_ERZ509144 | MGnify/ENA primary metagenome ERZ509144 (study PRJEB26280, sample SAMEA2338661) | human gut metagenome | biome: human gut; feature: human-associated habitat; material: faeces...
CTTCATCTTGATTAACTCGTTTTTATGAGTCAACCTTTTTCAGTATAATACAAGTAACTAAAAATCAACAACTTGTCCGGTGGAAGGCGGGTTTTCACGGACAAGTGACTCAAATGACCAACTTGTCCGGCGAAAGGCGGGTTTTCACGGACGAATGCGACGAAGCCACAACTTGTCCGGTAGAAGGCGGGTTTTCACGGACGTTTTTGAAAAATACACCCTACCCTACATGCTGGAGATGACCTTCATGATGAAAAGAAGCAGGGACGCGCTGCTGTCGGTAAGAGAGATGAGAAAGTCCGGGCAGATGCCTATGGCGAACAGGACTGAAGTGCTGACAGACAATAACATGACGGCACTTGTCAATGGCAGCGACAGCAGATTCGTCAGCAGAAAGTACTTCGGAAAAGTTCCGAATTTCCACCAGGCGAGAGGTCCGGTGAATACCTGGCACGAAATCGTCAGCGCAGCCGCGTCCCAGATCTTGCGCGGTGCGGCCGACACTATTGTTTTCATCCACGAAGTCCAGCAACGCCTCGCGCGGCAGCAGCCCTTGTCGATCATCACGCCCTCCAGCCCGTCACTTTCTGTTCGGCCGGCGTCCTTGTCGATCATCACGACCTCCAGCCCGTCACTTTCTGTTAGGCCGGCGCCCTTTTCGATAAGCTTGTCGCCAGCGGCCTCATCCTGCGGGTACCATTTTTTCAATGCAGGATACAGCAGGAAGATGCCAGCCATCGCCAGGTAGGAAAGCTGGAACCCGGTCGAACTGATCACCTGGGGATTGATGGCCGTCTGGATGAAAAGTGCAGCACAATACACACGTAGCGGATTGTTGCTGCGGTGAGTCAGACGTGCAGTCTCATTGACAAGGATGAAAAGGAAAGCTCTCACAAGCGACGGACTTGCTCCGGTAGCCAAAGTGTATATCCCGCATAACGATATGATAATCAAACTCCTGACGGCCTTTACCGTGGGATGCTTTCCGAAAATGGAAGTCACCTTAAGCAGGATGCCGTAGATGATGCCGAGATGCAGCCCCGACAGCGCGAGGATGTGCGACGCTCCGCTGTCACGGAAACTGTTCATGACGCTGCTGTCCAGCGAAGACCTGTCACCCGTCAGCAGGGCATTGACAAGAGGCGCAGTCCCCTCGTGCGGAAACGGAATCGACGAAATCATTGACCTGAAATCAGCCGCAAGGCCCGCGAAAAGCGGTTTTCCGGCGACAGCCCCGAGACTTGTCAATGTCGATGTCGCGGCGCAGAAAACGCCTGACGTCAGGAACAGCAGTAGGATTTCCGCCTGCCGGCGGTCCGCTGAAGTGATGACTGTCAATGTCAATGCGGCCAGTAGGGAAGTGGCGGAGGAGATGTATGCGGCGTGCATGGAAATACGGCTCAGGAGCAGTCCGGATGCCGCCCCGAAGGTAAATGCCAATGCAAGTGGCTTTATGTCCGCAGTTTCTGTCATAGGTACGCGCTCAGTTACTCGACCGTTGGAGGTCATTTCCTTGCTAAAGTAGTGAATTCTTTTTAACTTTGCCGCGTCAAATCCGAAAAAATAGAAACAAAAACTATAGTTATGATAATTCTTGTAATCAATTGCGGAAGTTCATCGATTAAGTATCAGCTCCTTGATATGAAAAACGATGACGTCTATGATGTCCTTGCGAAGGGTATCGTAGAAAAAATCGGACTGGAGATGGGTTGTCTTCAGCACACGGCTACAGGTAAGGAGAAGGTAGTGAAAGACCTCCCGGTTCCTGACCACAAAGTCGGAATGCAGCTCGTGCTCGAGGCGCTTACCGACAGTGAGCACGGTGTCCTCAAATCACTTGACGACATCGAGGCCGTAGGACACAGAATCGTGCATGGTGGAGAATATTTCTCATCAAGCGCCCTCGTAAACGAAGACGTGATGAAGAAAATCGAGATCTGCTGCGACTTCGCACCGCTCCACAACCCTGCGCACATCCTCGGAATCAGAGCCGTTCAGGCAGTGCTTCCTTCTGTGCCTCAGGTGGTTACCTTCGATACTGCATTCCATCAGTCCATCCCTGCATACGCATATATGTATGGTCTTCCGTATGAGGATTACACCAAGTACAGAGTCCGTAAATACGGTGCACACGGAACAAGCCACCAGTTCGTGGCTGAGAAAGGCGCCAAGTTCGCCGGTCTGGACATCAACAATTCCAAGATCATCACATGCCATATCGGCAACGGCAGCTCCATCACGGCCATCGTGAACGGCAAGTCAGTGGACACTTCCATGGGCTTCACTCCGCTCGACGGCGTCATCATGGGAACAAGATGCGGCAGCATTGACCCTAACGTGGTTCCGTACCTGATGAAGAAAGAAAACCTCACACCGGACGAAATGACCGAGGTGATGAACAAGAAATCAGGCTTCCTCGGAATTTCAGGAGCTTCTTCTGATGCCAGAGACCTCGACGCGCTTGCAAATTCAGGCGACCAGAGAGCCAAGCTTGCACTCAAGATGCTGACTTACGGCATTATCAAGTATATCGGTCAGTTCGCTGCAGTCATGAACGGAGTTGACCTTATCATCTTCACCGGAGGTATCGGTGAGCACAACAGCCGTCTGCGTCGCAGAGTATGTGAGAACTTCTCATATCTCGGCCTCAAATTCGACTATGAAGCAAATGTCGCATGGGGAGAAGATACCATCATTTCATTGCCTGATTCCAAGGTGAAAGTGGCTCTCATCACCACCGACGAAGAGATTGTCATTGCACGTGATACAATGCACATCGTTCAAAGCGAAGAGGAAAACTAATTAGAGGAAAAATATGATCACAAGTTTCTCAGATGTATTTGCAGAACTCAAGCAAAAAGGTGTCTGCAAAACGATGGTCGCTGCCTGGGCAGTGGACGAGCATACCATTGAAGCAGCTTCACAGGCTGTGGATCTCGGATTCATCAAAGCTGTTCTCGTAGGTGACGCCGCTCTTATCAATGAAGTTTGCGTCAAGAGAGGTATCGACGCAGCGAAATTCACTATTGTGGACAATCCTGATGAACTGAAGGCTGTTGCACAGGCAGTCCAGATGGTTCATGACGGAGAAGGTGACGTTCTTATGAAAGGACTTTGCTCTACTGACAAGTTCCTTCGCGCCATACTTAACAAGGAGACCGGTCTCCTTCCTCCTAAAGGCCTTCTCAGCCACGTAGGAGTAATCGACAGTCCGAACTATCACAAGCTCATATTCCTTACCGACATGGCAGTGGTTCCGCTTCCTGATCTGCGTCAGAAGATGAAGCTCACGAACTATATCGTGAAAGTTGCCAAGTCATTCGGCATCGCGAAGCCGAAGGTTGCGTTCGTCGCAGCTTCAGAGCAGGTTCTCGATTCAATGCCGGCTTGTATGGAAGCTGCTGCATTGGCCAAGATGGTAGAGCGCGGACAGATCAAGGGCTGCATCGCTGACGGTCCTCTCGCACTCGACGTGGCTATCGACAAGGAATCTGTTGAGATCAAGAAGCTTGTCAGCCCTGTAGCAGGTGACGCTGACTGCCTCGTATTCCCTAACATCGAGTCTGCAAACGTGTTCTGGAAGACGAATTCCAAGCTCTCTACAGGCGTGCGTCAGGCAGGTATGCTCGTAGGAACGACTGCTCCTTGTATTCTTGCAAGCCGTGCGGACAGCGTGGATACCAAGCTCAATTCTATCGCAGAAGCAGTTATGAGCGTTCTCTAACGCTTAGCTACATATAGACAGAAAGCAGCCCGGAACTTTCCGGGCTGTTCTGTTATATACATGATTGTTGGAGTGACTCTCGGGCAGAGTGGGCGGAGCCGGCATTGGCTCCCGAAAAGGGAGGGGACCCACGGTAGTGGGGAGGACCGGCGAAGTCCAGCTCTACCCGGGAGGCATCCGCCTAAGAATGTGTCATTTAACCGGCTCCGTCCACTCTGCCCGCCGGGCTTGTGCCTGACGATTTACTTTACCGGCTCGAAGAAACTGAAGTGGACGCGGCCGTAAACCTTCTCCTTTACGAAAGCGGGGTGCTCCTTGAACGAGTGCTCGTCCCCGTGCTCCAGAATCAGATACCTCTCAGGATATACCAATCCGGCATCCAGCACCTTGTCAGGAATCGTCTCCAACCCTTCCAGCGCATAAGGCGGGTCGGCGAACACGATATCGAACTTCTCCCTGCAGATGGGAATGAAATCGAACACATTGTGATGGACTGCAGTCAGATTCTTCAGGCCCAGCTTCCTGGCCTGTTCCTTGACAAAAGAGGAGTATTGCATATTCATCTCCACTGACCACACATGGCCAGCACCACGTGACGCGAACTCATAGGAAATCGAACCCGTGCCGCTGAACAGGTCCAGCACACTCAGCCCCTCGAACTCGAACTCATTGTCGAGAATATTGAAAAGCGCCTCCTTGGCGAAATCAGTCGTCGGCCTTGCCTTGAAATCAGGAGGAGTGACGATGTTCCTGCCCTTCAGCGCACCACCTATAATTCTCATATCTGTTCCACTGATTTGAAATATCGGTACAATGACATTTCCTCCTCGTCAGAAACCGGAGTCCTGAAGCAGATGGTCGATATCTCAGGATTCAACTGAAGTTTTTTCAATGTGTTGAAAATGAAGTACTCGGCCGTCGTGAAATCCACTGCCCTGAAGGTATTTGCGATTTGCAGGGACTTTCCCTGTGCCACAGCCAGGTGCAGATATCCGTCAGCGTAAGATGCCACGATCTTGTTGTAGTCACTGCACTTGTCCAGCGCCTCCAGGATGTAGTACATCTCCGGCAGAATCCTTGCCTGATACCCGTCAGTAGTAAATACCGTCTGGGAAATCATCCTTGACAATGTTTCTCCCACATTGTTCGAGAATACCAGTACCGAAGCCCTTTCCGGCATCCTGACAAACTCGGCGGCATCATTTTCCCCCAGTCTGACCACGTCGCCAAGCATCTGCCTGAGCTCCATCGGATTGAAGAACTGCTCCGGAATCAATGCCACTTTCGGTGTCAGAAGCGAAATCTTCACCGCGTCATATCTCTTCTGGAACTCGGTAGTCGTGAAGATCCTGTCAGGCGTAAGCCAGCCCGACGAGTGTTCACCCTCATTGTCCTGTATCTTAAAAGAATATCCACTCAAGGCTACTTGAATGGATATTCTGCTTTCTATATTATTCGTCTGGCTCATATTCTTATATGAAGTGAGTGAGTCCCGACGGACTACTCCCAGTTGCCGGCGTTGTTGTTAGGTGCTGAAACGCTACCTACCTGAAGTCCCTCGTAACGGTTCATAGCCTTGCGGTCAGCATCGAGATTGATTCTGAGCTGGTTGTCAAGACCTTTGAGAAGAGACTTGTATGGCATTCTCGCCTCGAAGAGAGGAACCTTCACACCTGATACTTCCTTGATGACGGACTCCATCTGGATGGTGTCGCCCTGTGAGAAAGGAATGTATTTGAGAGAATCAATGTTGAAATCGTTTCTTGTGTTGAAAAGTGTATCCTTCACATCCACTTTGCTTGAGATGGAGAATACGAGGTGCTCACCTTTCTTGTAGAGCTCATACATCTGTTCAGGGGTGATGCCTCTACGTGACTTCTTGAGTTTCTCTGTAGTTGCAACTGCAAGAGAGTCGTCATTTGAACCGATCTGCATGATCACTTCCATCTTGCCGTTCTTGTAGAAATCCACGAGGGAGTCAGCAGATGCGGTAAAGTGGCCTGAAACAGACTTGAATGCCTCCTGAAGAGTGCGGACATCCTTCATTCTCTGGATACCGACAGTCTCACGGTAAGCCTTCTGCTTGTTGAAATTGATAGGCTCCATAATACTCTTGATGCATGCATACACGAGTCCGGCAATAACAAAGAGCAGCAGTACGCTGACGATCTTTTTAACTATTCCTTTCATTTTATGTTTTGAGTTTTATAATATCAATATAAACGTGGCTGGAACTTCAGCGGCGATTTTCACTGCCGCCCGCAAATTCTCATACTCGACAAAGTTATGAAATTGATTTATGAAATGCAATATAATTTGTAAATTTGCATCCGGAACAATCAGGTATAAGAAAGCGGCAGATGAACGGAAATACAGTAAATATCGACACGAAGGCAGTGGAAAGACTCGAAACATTGGTCCGGGACGCCGGGAAAGTGTCCATCGTGGCTCATATCCGTCCTGACGGAGATGCGGTAGGCAGTACATTGGCGATGCTGCACTATCTCCTGTCCAGAGACAAAGACGCCGTGGCCATCTACTCCGACCAGCTTCCTGAGACATTGACCTTCATGCTCAGCGGCACACCGGAGAAAAACGTGCTCCAGTGGCCCTCTGACAGTGATTCCGTACGTGAACGCATAGCTGGAACCGACCTGATTTTCTGTCTGGACTGCAACTCGTTCACACGCACGGGCGACCTGGAACCGATGCTTCGCGCAGCCAGGTGCAGGAAAGTCCTCATTGACCATCATCTCGCCCCGGAAACCGAATCCTTCGATGTCGTATTCTCCGAGACGGCGGTCTCTTCAGCCTGTGAACTTCTGTTCAATGTCCTCATGTCAATGCCTGACATCCACGCGGACGCATCCCTTGTTCCGGCAGTTTCGGCCACATCACTCATGACCGGAATGACCACGGACACAAACAACTTCGCGAACTCCGTGTATCCCTCTACATTGACCATGGCCTCAGCCCTCCTGGGCGTCGGTGTGGACAGGGACGCGATACTATCGAACCTGTATCAGAGCGGAACCGAAAAACGCGTGCGGCTGTGGGGCTATATGCTGTACCAGAATATGAAACTCACCGATTACGGCGTGGCGTATATGATTCTGACAGAAGAGATTGCATCAGAATTCAACATATCGGAAGGTGAGACGGAAGGCCTCGTGAACGAGCCGCTCCGCATTGCATCCGTGAAGATGAGCATTTTCCTCAAGCAGGATGATGCCGGCTTCTTCCGCGTCTCCATCAGGTCCAAGAAAGGCTTCTCGGCAGTCGGTTGCTCGAAGGCCTATTTCCACGGCGGCGGCCATGAGAACGCTTCCGGCGGACGGCTTTTCTTTAAGGCCAATGACGGGAATCCCGCTGACATATCATCACCGTCGCAGGCTGAGAAATACCTGCTGAAGGTGACGTCAGAGTACTTTAAATCAGGAGATTATGAAAGCAGATAAATTATTGGTCGCGCTCATTGCACTCGTCATGCTCTTCGCTTGCTCCAAGGAGGAAGTGAAACTGAGGTATTCCAGACAGGAGCAGAACATAGAGTCTTTTGTGAACTCCACATTGAAGTCAGTGGACACCGCGTATGTAGTATATAATAAAGGTGTAACCAGGCTTGTGGTAGTTCCCGGCGACGGCGACAGCCTCTCTGTCAATGGGACAGTCTCATTCCATTATGCGGGATATGTGCTTTCCGGCGCTTCCGTCAATGCTTCCGACATGTTCGCCACCAACAGTGAAGAAGTGGCCAAAGGCTCCGGCTGGACACTCTCCGACGACTCGGTCTTCGAGGTCAAGACAGTGAAACTCAGCGAGTCCGGCTTCGTGAAAGGACTGAAATATGGCTTGGAGGGCGTAAAGGCCGGCCAGGAATGTTATATACTTTTTTCAGGAAAATATGGTTTCGGCAAACGCGAGTTAGGCACGATTCCTGCAAACTCCGCCTTGGTCTATCGCATCTGGGTAGAGTCGATAACGAATGATTAAATAGATAATATATTGAAAATGAATAATATAAGAATTGTAGAACTCATTGCGGCAAGCGCATTCGCCGCGGCTTTCGTTTTCACCGGTTGTGCAAAATCGGAGAAGACTCTGCCTTTCGAAGATGAAGAACGCTATGTGGAGGCCTGGGTCAGCCAGAAACATCCCGAAGCGGCCAAGACGGAACTTGGAATATATATATTGGACGACAAAGCCGGTGACGGCGAAGTCTTCAACTCGCAGAAATTCGTGATGGTACATTGCACCGTAAGGGACATGGACGGCAACATCACTACCACCAACAGCAAGAAGCTCGCCCAGCAGCTCGGCAAATACGAGAAGTCCCATTATTACGGCACATCGTCATGGCCTACATACAGCAACAGCCTTCCGGTCGGCGTGGAGGACATGCTGAAAGGAATGAGGGTAGGAGGCACAAGACGCGCGCTCATCCCGTCCTGGCTCATGACCACGACAAGATACAAGACTCCGGCCGACTATCTCAAGCATTCTAACGACAATTCTTCGGCGGTATATGAACTCACTCTCGCAGGTATCACTGAGGACATATTGAAATCCCAGATCGACAGCATGCAGATCTACGGCGCGAAGTATCTGGGCGGAGTCGATTCATTGTCCTGGGGCTTCTACTACAAGCAGACGAAAGCACCGGATGACACTGTTTCATTCCCTTCTGACACAAGTATTTACATAAATTATACAGGAAGATTGCTGAACAGGCAGGTGTTCGACACGACCATCAAGGACACCGCCAAGTTCTATAATATCTACAGCTCATCGAGTACATATGCTCCGGTGAAAATCTCATGGGGTGAGAACTTCACGGATATAAAGTTGTATTCAAGCAGCTCATCGGACGGCTCCTCCGTCATCAACGGATTCTCCAAGACCCTGTGGCAGATGCGCAAGCACGAAAAAGGCGTGGGCATGTTCTTCTCCGCATACGGCTATGACTACAGCGGAAGCGGAAACACCATCCCGGCATATGCGCCGCTCGTATTTGAAATCGAAATCGTCGATAAACCGAAAGAATAGCAGGAGGCATTGAATGGCTGTTTCAGGAACTGTTCCTACAGAACTTGGAGATAAGAGAATACGCGATTTGCTTATGCAGTATGCAGTCCCGGCTATTATAGCCATGACTGCATCTTCTCTGTATAATATGGTCGACAGCATCTGCATCGGCCATATAAAGGATGTCGGCAAGTATGCCATCTCAGGCCTTGCCGTCACATTCCCGTTCATGAACCTTTCCACGGCACTCGGAACGCTCGTGGGCGTCGGTGCATCGACGATATTGTCAATGTTGCTCGGCCAGCGCAACTACGAGGCTTCCCGCAAGGTTCTGGTCAATGAAATTGTGCTCAATGTGCTGATCGGTCTGTCATTCACATTGGTATCCCTGGTATTTCTGGACCCTATTCTCGGGTTCTTCGGCGCCAGCGAGAACACATTGCCTTTCGCACGGGACTATATGGTGATCATCCTCATAGGCAATGTGGTCACACATCTGTATTTCGGATTGAACAATATGATACGCGCTTCGGGCAATCCGAAGTTGGCGATGGGGCTTACCATTTTCACGGTCGTATCCAACACGATCCTGGACCTGATATTCATGTTCGTCCTGGATATGGGCATAAAGGGCGCCGCCTTGGCTACCGTGCTCTGCCAGCTCTTGGCAATGTTGTACACATTCAAGTACTTCCTCGACGAGAGCAACTATCTCCACATCCCTAAGCGGCTGAGAGACTACAAGCTGGACCTGAGAATCGCCAAAGATTCATTGACCATAGGCATGGGCCCGTTCCTGATGAACTCGGCGGCCTGCATCGTCACCCTCTTCATCAATCAGCAGCTGCTCAAATACGGAGGAGACCTTGCCATCGGCGCGTACGGAATCGTGAACCGTATCTCGTTCCTGTTCATTATGGTAAATATGGGTTTCAACCAGGGTATGCAGCCTATTGCAGGCTATAATTTCGGAGCGAGAAAATACAGCAGAGTGAGACGAGTGTTCAAACTTACCGTGATCTGTACCACGTCAGTGACATGCTTCGGCTTTCTGGTTTCGGAACTATGCCCGGATATCGCGATATCACTGTTTACCACTGATCCGGAACTCAAAGCATTGGCCGACAAGGGATTGAGAATGATAAACCTCGCCTTTCCTCTCGTAGGATTCCAGATGGCGACCACCAATTTCTTCCAGAGTCTGGGCATGGTGCACAAGTCCATTTTCCTGTCATTGTGCCGACAGCTCCTTTTCCTCGTGCCGCTGATTTATTTCCTGCCGGTGTTCTTCGGGCATAAAGGAGTCTGGATGAGTTTTCCGATTGCAGACACGTTGTCCATCATAATGGCTGCCATATTGCTGGCAGCGCTTTTCCGCAAATTCCGTAAACTCAATGACGGTGACGACCCGGATATTTTAGGAAGTAAAATGAAATTTAAGGAGGCTTGATTATGGAAGACAAGAAATTGATAATCAATGTCGGACGCCAGTTCGGAAGTGGCGGAAAACTGGTAGCCTTGGCTTTGGGCAAGAAACTCGGCATCCCTGTCTATGACCAGGAACTCATTTCCAAGGCAGCGGAGCAGAGCGGCTTCAGCAAAGAACTGTTTGCCAAGAGTGACGAGAAGAGGAATCTCCTCGCATTGTCCAGTTTCATCGTGGATGTCGGACGCTTCGGTTCGGCAGACAACTACGTGAGTGACAACCAGTTGTTCGTCATCCAGAGCAATGTCATACGCTCCATCGCGGACAAGGGCTCTGCCATTTTCATCGGCCGTTGCGCAGATTACATCCTCCGAGACCGTCCATGTCTTGACGTCTTCATATCCGCTTCTGACGAAGTCCGCATCAAGCGAGTTGCAGAGCGTATGGGCATTACCCCCGAGCAGGCGGAGTCACTGATGCAGAAGAAGGACAGGACCAGGGAGACCTATTACAATTACTTCACTTTCGGCAACTGGGGCGTCGCTTCCAATTATGACCTCTGCGTAGATTCGTCTGTTCTCGGGATTGACGGAACGGCAGATATGATTATTGACTTTTGCCATAGGGCGAAACTTATAGATGATTTGCCGGGAGGCATACAGGGAGAAACTGAATAATGACGGGAAGAAAACTCAGAATAGCAGCAGGATTGGCGTTGGTGACATTGACCGTAGGACTTTGTGTATCATTGTCTTCCACGGGGAAGGCGAGTGATTTGCCGGCGCCTGAGCCTGTCTGTCTGAATGAGACCCTGTCAAATGAATTGTCAGACACATCCTCTCTCTCCGGTCTGGATTCGCGTATCGCTTCCTATATGCGTCAATGGTGTCTGCGTGGCGCTTCACTCGCGATTATGCGTGGCGATTCGCTCCTGTATGCGAAAGGCTACGGCTGGGCCGATGAAGAAGCAGGAGTGCAGATGGCCCCGACCAATATCATGCGGGTAGCTTCCGTGTCCAAACTGCTGACCGCCACCGGAATAATGATGCTGCAGGAAAGAGGCAAACTTACATTGGCCGATACCGTCTTCGGCCCGCGCGGCATTCTGAACGACTCTTTATATACCTCTATTATAAAGGACAAGAACTACTACAAGATCACCGTTGAGGACCTGCTGCGTCATAAGGGCGGTTTCACTTCCTACGGAGGCGACCCGATGTTCTCCACGAGGACTATTATGATGCAGAACCATCTGGTTACCCCGCCAGACCATGAGACATTGATGAAAACGCAGCTGAAGCGTCGTCTTCGTTTCGTGCCGGGCACATCCCAGTATTATTCCAACTTCGGATATCTCCTTCTCAGTATGATTGTCGAGAAAGTCTCAGGCATTGACTATGAGACCTTTATGAGAGACAGCGTGCTTTACAGGGCAGGCTGCTATGATATGCATATCGGCGGCAACTATTACGAGGACAGGCTCCCGAATGAAGTCCGTTACTACAATGGTGCGGACACCTGTCTGGTGGAGGAATACAACAACAGCGGCAATATGGTGGAGCGCTGTTATGGCGGCAGTGATGTCAGAGCGCTTTCCGGAGCAGGCGGTTGGGTGACTTCCGTACCTGAACTCGCACGTTTCGTGGCGTCCATTGACGGCAGGCCGGAAATTCCGGACATCATCTCCGCGCAGAGTGTGGCCGATATGACCCAGTGGTTCGATGAACAGACTTATTCGCTCGGCTGGAATGACACCAAGCCGACAGGGGAGTGGACCAGGACAGGGACACTGTCCGGAACAAGCGCATTGATAAAGTATTATCCGGACGGCGAATGCTGGATAATGGTCACCAACACAAGCACTTGGAAAGGTCCGGGCTTCACCCGTCAGACCGCCGCCCTCTTCCGCGACCTGCGCTCCCGTTATTCTTCCGCCCTTCCGGCGCGGAATCTCTTCCTCGCCAGATAGACGGTCAATGTCTGGGCTCAATTTACTCTGAATTTGGTTCATTTGGGTTCATTTCTGATCGATTTAAGTCGATTTTAATGTCAAAAGGTTGAATTTTTGGTATTTTTGGATAAATTTTCGATTAAATCGTTACAACGTATTCTCTATTTTGATATATTCGCACCGATAATAAAAACTGAGTTTCCGAGTCTGACCATTATAACCTCATATTCGGGGAACACTATTACCATTATTATGAAACGACTAATAACCATTGTTTTGGCTTTGGTCTGTGTCAATGTTAGTGCGCAGCAGATGTCAGACACTCTGAGGATTTATTTCCGCCAGGGTTATTCTTCGTTCGACCCTTCCTACAAGCATAATCAAGAAAGAGCCAAGGCATTCATTGACCGTGTAAACGACTTCAAGTCACAGTCTTCCGCCTTCGACATCCTCACTGTAAACTACCACGCGGGAGCTTCCCCTGAAGGAACATTGGCCATAAACGAAAAGTTGGCTGCCAAAAGAAGTTCTACACTCACCGCGTATCTCAAACGCTATATCGACTTTCCGGAGTCCATCATTCATGTACAGACCGTAAGCGAAGACTGGGCGGGACTTGCTCGGCTCGTGGCAGAGTCCGACATGAAAGAAAAGAATGAGGTGTTGGGCCTTATCGCCAATGTGGACAACGACAAGGTGCTGAAGACTGAACTGCAGCGACTTGCAGGCGGAAGGACATGGAGGTATATGAACGAGCATCTTTTCCCGGAGCTCAGGGCGTTCACGGTAGTCGTGGAGGTCGGCGTCGAGAATCCCAAGCTGGATCTGCCTGAAATCGCGGACTCCGATGTGCAGCCGGCAAATGAATTCCCGCCTATGGACGACAGCTTGACCGTGCCGATGCTGCGGCTGCCCGAGACGATACCTCTGCAGGAGTGGACACGAAAACTATACATTAAGACCAATGCCATCGGATGGGCGATGTTCATATCCAATGTCGCAGTCGAAATCGACATTACGCCTCATCTTTCTTTTCAGCTCCCTATCTACTACTCTGCTGTGGACTACTTCAGCCGCGAACTGAAATTCAGGACATTTGCCGTACAGCCTGAACTTCGCTGGTGGTTCAGCAAGCCTGACGGCCTCTTCGTGGGAGCGCACTTCGGAACAGCATACTTCAACTACGCCACCAAAGGTGACTGGCGTATCCAGACATATGACGGAGACAGACCTCTGTGGGGCGGCGGCCTTGCAGCTGGATACAGGATGCCTCTGTCCAAGCGCCATCCGAGATGGAATGTCGAATTCTCCATCGGCGCCGGAGTCTATGATGTCTATTACGACAAATTCTACAACGAGAAAAATGGTCCTAAAGCCACCAACGGTCACACTACATTCGTAGGAATCGACCACGCGGCAGTATCATTTTCATACAGTTTCGATCTTAAGAAAAGGAGGGCGGAACGATGAAAGACAGGACTGTTAAAATATTGGCCGCAATTCTGGCAGTGGTGCTTTCAGCAGCATCCTGCGCGGTCCACGAATGGCCGGAGGAGCTTCCTGCCAATGCCACGCTCAAACTTGATTTCAATACTGCATTGCCTCAGTTCCTTGTCATGGACCTGAATCAGGGAACCAGAGTCTCCAAGGACGGCAAGGACTACGAAATCCGCTATGTCATAGAGGCTTACAGAAAACTGAGCAACGGCGGTTATGACGAGGTCCCGTACAAGCGCTTCACTTTCACCAAGGAGGATGTCTCCGACCTGAACCATGAAGTCACCATCAACATTGACGAAGGTACTTATATGTTCTACGTCTGGACCGATTTCGTCGAGAAGGGGACTGCAGCGGATTATTTCTACGACACGAGGAGTTTCCGCGAGATTACCATGAGGGGCGAGCACGAGGGAAACAATGATTTCCGCGATGCTTTCGTCGGGCACAATGAACTGACTGTCACGCGTTACGGCTCGATGCTTCCTCCGGTCAGCGGCACCATAAATATGGAACGTCCGCTCGCCAAGTTCGAATTCATAACGACTGACCTCCAGGAGTTCATAACTAAGGTAATCACCGAGATGAACAAGAAGAAGGAGAACGAGGACAAGGTGTCTGGCGACCTCACAAAGAGTGTGGAGGATGCCGATGATGATACCAAGGCTCCTGACGACACCAAGGGCGACGGGGACAGCAAGTCGCCGATCGTCGATCTGAAGAAGTACAATGTCGTCTTCTACTACACAGGCTACATGCCGTCGAAGTTCAATATGTGGGACGACAAGCCGAACGACTCGAGCCTCGGCGTCCAGTTCCGTTCGGACATAACATTGATAGATGATCACAATGCCCGGCTCGGCTTCGATTACGTCCTCGTGAACGGCAAGGAGTCCAGCGTCATGGTAGCGGTAGGCCTGTTCGACGAAGAAGGCACCCGCCTGTCAATGACCAATCCGATAGAGGTCCCTATCAAGCGAAGCATGCTGACCACCGTCAAGGGCAGCTTCCTCATGCAGGATACCGGCGGCGGCGTCGCCATCGACCCTGACTTCGAAGGTGAGTTCAATATTATAATCAGATAATCAAAAATTAAATAATACTAATACTATGAACACTAAGTTTTTCAAGTCTCTCGCAGCAGTTGCGGTGGCTGTTCTTACAGTCGGCTGTGCGAAAGAGCAGGGAACACAAGAAGGACCTGCCAATGTGACTTTCGAAATTGAAAATCCGGTTGCTGTAACCAAAGCAATCGGTGACGGTATGACAGCCGAAAGACTTTATTATCAGGTCTTTGATGCTGCTGGAAATCCTATCGCAGGCCTTCCGGTTCAGTGGAAGAAGCTCTCTTCTCTCAAGACCACAGTAAGTTTCCAGCTTGTAAAAGACCAGAAATATAACTTCATTTTCTGGGCCCAGACTCCAGTGGATGGTTACTATACCATCGATGGAACTGAAGGTCTGAAGAAAATCACAGCTGATTATTCGACACACAAGGGGGCCAATGACGAGAAGCGTGACGCGTTCTTCGCAGTGGAAAAAGACCTCGTCATTTCCGGTCCTGTCAGCAAGACCGTAACACTTACCCGTCCGTTAGCACAGGTGAATATCGGAACGCTTGATGAACTCAAAGCCGGTACAACTACAGCTCCTGCCATAAATTTGACAGATGCGACTTCCAAAGTTGTCGTAAAGGATGTCCCTACAGTTTTTGCTCCACTTGCAACAACTCCTGAAACCATGTTCTCAGGTGCATCTGACGTGACATTTGAGGCAGCGGCAGTTCCGACTGAAAAACTCTCAGTGAAGGGTGTGAAGTACGACTATCTTGCAATGAACTACGTGTTCGCTCCTGCAGAAGGAACAATCTGTAATCTTACAGCAGAGTTCAGTCTCAAAGACATGGCACCGATCTCTCTCAGTTCTCCGGCCACTCCGCTCAAGCGCAACTACCGCACCAACATCCTCGGCAAACTTCTCACCTCTACAGCAGATTTTATCGTAGTTGTAGATCCTGCATTCGCAGGGGATGAAGAGGAAGTCAATCTTACAAGTGTGAAAAATGAAGCTTCTCTCCGAGCACTTTTTGCAACTGGCGGTTCAGCGAAACTTGCAGACAATATAGAAGTTTCCAAAGGTCTGGTTGTCCCTACGGGCAAGAGAGTCGTTCTTGATCTTGGTGCTAAAACAATAAAGGCGACTGCTCCTGATGTAAAAGCAATAACTGTATTAGGCGAACTTGAAATCAATGGTGTCGGAACTGTTGACGGTGGTGAAGGTGGAGATAATCAGGCAGTACTGGTTCAGCCTGGAGGCAGACTCGTTGTTAAAAAAGGAACGTTCACCGTTGGCGGAGATGCAAATGGCTTAGGCAATAGTTGTATTTGTAGTAATGGTGGTGATGTGCAGATTTATGGCGGAACCTTTAGATCTGAAAAGGCGTATATGGGTAAGTACTATGTCTTAAATCAGATAAATAATAATCCAGGTAAAATCGTGGTCTATGGAGGCAAGTTCGAAAATTATAATCCGGCAGACGGCGACGATAACCTCGGAGGAAACTTTATAGCAGAAGGTTATACCTCTGTTTTGAATTATGATGTTGAGACAGGAAATGTCATTTATGCTGTTGTCCCAGAGACTGTTGCTTCAACTCAAGATGATATTGAAAATTCTCTCAGAAAAGGGACAGGTATGGCAACAACAGTGCGAGAAAATGTAGAAGTGTCAACAATTTCAGGACCGTTCAAGAAATCAGTTTTGAAATTGGAAAGCGGGGCACTGCTTAAAGGAAATGGAGGCCCGAGAGGTTCCCATAATGACCTTATCCAAGTAGGTAAGAGTTCTGTGTTGAATATAGAAGGTGACGGAACTCTTTTGGCACCTGTCCTTCCTACAAGACAGACTCCAGCAATTAATATCATCAATAATGGCGTAGTGAATATCTATGGAGATGTTAAGGTTGATGGCGGAAGTGGTAGCAAAGGAAACTATGCAATTAAACTTGTTTCAGGTACAGCAAACATTTATGGCGGTTATTTCTGCGCTGGAGCTGATGTTAATGGAGTGTTAGGTGAGGTTATTTATCTTTACAGTATGCCGGCTTGGAATAGTTACGCTAAAACTGCACTAAATATTTATGGTGGTGTATTTGAAAGTTCAGGTGATCATCCTAAGTATCTTATTAATTGTTATGACGATTCTTATAAGAAAGGATATTGCTCAGTGAAGATTTACGGCGGAACATTCGTGGAATTTAATCCTGCTGACAATACCGCGGAAGGAGAACACACAAACTTTGTCGCACCTGGTTACAAGTCCGAAGAGACGACCTACAACGGTAAGCCGGCGTGGAAAGTCGTAAAAGAATAATATTAAAAGAATATAAAACTGATAAAAATATGAACAAGAATTTATTCAAAACTTTCGCTATCGCAGCAATGGGCTGTGCTGGCAGGTGCCTGCGCGAAAGAGCAGGTAGGTCAAGAAGGACAGACCGGGATGGTTACATTCGAAGTCGAGAATCCTGTAGCAGTTACTAAGGCTATAGGTGATGGTATGACTGCTAAACATCTTTATTATCAGGTCTTTGACGCTAATGGAAATCCTATCGCAGGACTTCCTGTCCAGACCAAGAAACTTACATCACTTAAGACTACCGTAAGTTTCCAGCTTATCAAAGATCAGAAGTATAACTTTGTATTTTGGGCTCAGACTCCAACGAGTGGTTACTACACCATTGATGAGACTGAAGGCTTGAAAAAGATTACAGCTGATTATGAAGGCAAGAAGTCCAATGATGAGAATTTCGATGCGTTCTTCGCAGTGGAGAAGGACCTCGTCATTTCTGGTCATGTCAGCAAGACCGTAACACTTACCCGTCCGTTCGCACAGGTGAATATCGGAACTAATGATGAACTCAAAGCCGGTACGACTACAGGTCCTGCTATAGATTTGTCAGGTGCGACTTCCAAAGTTGTCGTAAAGGGTGTCCCTACAGTTTTTGCTCCACTTGCAACAACTCCAGAGACCATGCTCACAGGAGCAACTGATGTGACATTTATATCTGCAGCGGTTCCTACCGAGAAACTTGTTGTAAAGGGTGTGGAGTACAATTATCTTGCGATGAATTACGTTTTTGCTCCAGCAGAAGGAACAGTTTGTGACCTCACGGCAGAATTTGCACTTGTAGGCAGAGCCCCTATTCCGCTCAGTTCCCCAGCAACTCCAATAAAGCGTAACTATCGCACCAATATCCTTGGTAAACTTCTTACTTCATCAGCTGATTTCAATATTGAAGTTGATCCGGGATTTGGCGGTGATGAAGATATATATCCGATTGTCGTTAATGGGGTTGCCTATAAGACCCTGGATGCGGCTGTTGCTGCAGCAAAAACTGGAGAACAGACTATCATTTCATTAAATAATGATATGGCTGGAAATGGTGTCAAGACAATTAATGGTCAGGATGTTGTCATCGACCTTGGTGGACATACATTTGATATTGATGGCTCGCTTGTCGGTTCAACTGGTACTGAAACAAATGGTTTCCAGTTGCTTCAGGGTTCTAAAGTGACATTCAAGAATGGCACACTCAAATCTAAGAAGGCGTTGTTGCTAATTCAGAACTATTCCGATTTGACACTTGAAAATGTTACATTGGATGCCACAGGTGGTGCAGCGCAGTATGTTCTTTCCAATAATCATGGAACTGTAAAAATCTTAGGTTCTACTTCAATTTTGGCTCCAGAAGGAAAGCATGCATTTGATGTATACTACTGGCCGCCTGCTTATTCTGATGGAGTAAATGTTTACGTGAATACTACGGGAATTATACGTGGCGCGATTGAGTATGCCTGTGCTAATGATGAAGATGCATGCAACAAGAAAACATCATTAGTTATTGATAATGTGGTTTTGGAAAACTCAAAGTTTGAGACAAAACTTCTAACTCCAAATATGAAAATAGCTCGCAGAGTGTTTGCTGATGAAGCTGCGGCAGTTGCTTGGATTCCTGCTGGATATAAGTTGATAACAGATGGTGATTATTATAGTATAGTTGACGGCAGTGTGACTATGGTTGCATCTCAAGATGAACTTGAAACTTCTTTGGGAAAAGCCTCAACAGGTGATTACCTGAAGCTCCCAGCCGGCACATATACATTGCCGGAGTTGACAAAATCAGTTGAAGGCGTCACTTTCGAGGGTAAATTGGGATTAGATGGTAATCCATTAACAGTGATTGATTTAGCGTCTGTGGCTTATACACCATCAGATAATGGAAGACCTTATAAAGATGTTACTTTTAAAAATATTCAGTTTAAGACATGGCCTGAAGGTGCGACGTATAAAGGATTTCGGCATAGCGGGAATCTTCTTTTTGAAGGCTGTACGTTTACTGGCATTCATTTCTCTTATGGAAATGAGACATATAAGAAGTGTAAGTTCATTCAGGAGGAAGTGGAATATAACATGTGGGTTTATGGTGGCACTACCGTTGACTACATAGATTGTACTTTCGAAGGTAAGGGCAAATTCCTACATGTATATAATGAAGGGAATCCACTTATTACAGTTAATATTCAAGGCTGTAAGTTTATTTCTACGGTTTCAGATAAGCCAGCAATAAACATTAAGGGAACATGTGGTGACACGGTTTTGAATTATACAGTTAATATTGTCAATTGTACAGTTTCTGGTGCATTCCCTGAAATCAATGGTGGTCTTTGGCAGGTAGATAAACCAGCTACTGCAGAAAAAAATAAGATTACTGTTAAAGTAAATGGTAATAAAGTTTATTTGAATTAAACGTTATCTCCATTTTCTGATAAAAACTGATATAAGTAATCCGTGAAGATTACATTGACAGACATTAATTCGATAACCATTATGAAATCATTTAAATATTTGGCAGCTGCTGCATTGACATTTCTTGCAGTCGGCTGTAACAAGGAACAGGTAACAGAAGTTCCTGACGGACAGATGGTTGACGTGACGTTCACGGCTGCATTGCCGGGCGAAATGGCGACCAAGGCTCTTGGTGACGGTCAGACGGCCAAGAACCTCTATGTGTCAGTTTACGAGAACGATGCGGAGAAAACAAAGCTTGACCTCGACAAGAAAGCGACCTTCACCGACCTGAAAACTCAGGTGAAGTTCAGCCTCGTAAAGGGCAAGACCTACAATTTCGTGTTCTGGGCTCAGGCAGAAGGTGCACCTTATGATGTCACCGACCTGAAGAATATCAAGGTGAATAACTACACCACTGATGCCAATGACGAGAAACGTGACGCATTCTATGCTACACGTAAAGAGTTGAAAGTCAATGGCGCATTGACAGAAACCATCAAACTTTATCGTCCTTTCGCGCAGGTGAACTTCGCGACCGCAGACTATGCTGACGCAAAGAAGGCAGGCTTCAACCCGGCAGTCAGCTCATTCACGGCATTTGAGGCGGCAACGACATTCGACACATTCGCTGAAGAAGGAAAGGATAAAGTCGAAGTTGCATTGACAGAAACCGAGATTCCGGCGGACGTCCTCAAGACACTCGACGGCAAGACCTACACCCGCCTCGCGATGAACTACCTCATCCCGGTCGGCAAACAGGGCGAGTCCCACAACATTGACGTTGCTGCGACTTTCAAGGCGAACAACGGCGAAGCTGTGACTGTGTCCGCGCCGAACGCTCCTGTCCAGAACAACTACCGCACCAACATCCTTGGCAACCTCCTCACCTCACAGGTAATCTTCAATGTCGAGATCGTCCCTATCTTCAATGAGCCGGACAATGACATTGATATTGTCAATGTCAAGGACGAGGCTTCTCTCCGTGCGCTCTTCGCCACTGGTGGTGAGGCGAAACTGGCCGCTGACCTTGTTCTCGACGAATCCATGGTAGTAAAGGCTGGAAAGGAAGTTGTTCTCGACCTTAACGGAAAGACCGTCAGCAATACTGCTGATCTGTGGAATGAATCTATAGCTAGTTGGTCTCTTCTCTCTGTGAGAGGTGGTAGTCTTACGATTAAAGGCGCCGGAACACTTCAGGCTAAAGAAAACGACTGCTTTGCTGTCGATGTTCAGGATGGTGGAACAGTTGTCATTGAAGACGGAACATATGTCGGCAATGTTCATGCTGTATATGTTTATGAAGGTACGGCGGAGATTAAGGGTGGTAAATACAGCATTCAGCAGTTGTCTTCAAATCCTGATCCTTATGGTTATGTCTTGAACTGCTACGATAAGAATCGTGAGAACGGTATTGCTAAGATTATCGTCACAGGCGGCGAATTCGAAAAATTCAATCCTGGAGATTGCGCGGCTGAAGGTGCTCATACCAACTTCCTTGCTGACGGTTACAAATCCACTCAGATTGGTGATTCTTACTTCGTGACCAAAGCGGGCGTAACTCCTGTTGCGAATGATGCTGGACTAAGAGATGCATTGAATTCAAGTGAAGGTACAGTAGCGACTATTAATCTTGTAAGCGGCGAGTTTAATTGGCCAGATAACAAGTCTGATAGTGGTCAAAAATGGCCTAAAACAATAAATGTTGTTGGAACTAATCCAGAAGTATGCTCGATCAAGCTGAATGCAGGAAGTTATCCTGAGGATTGCGATGTCCTTTTTGAAAATATTACAATTGATAATGCGGTAGGGTGTAAGTATGAAGAGGCTGCATTTGCTCAAATGGTTAGAGTGAAAAATGTTACTGTAAAGAATTGTGTTATCAAGAATCAGTTCAGAATTCTTGCTAAAGATGTTGTTAATATATCTGACTGCAAATTTGTTAACAGAAATGCCTCAGGTTTTGATGGGTACTGTTTGAACTATTATGGCTATAGTGGATCAAGAGTAAATGTTGAGAATTGTGTCTTTGATGCGACTCAAAAGGCGATTGTAATGTTTGCTGAATCTCCTGCCGAGTATAATTTGAATGTCGAGAATTGTAAGTTTAGCGCAAGTGATAGAACTACTGATAAAGCGGCCATTCAGATGCATACTGAACATGGTATAAGTGGAACCGTTACCATAAAAGATTGTGTAGTGGAAGGCTTCAAAGCCAATGCTCTTAGTCCTGAAGGATTATGGTGGGAAGGAATTAACAATGTCTCAAGTAAGCCTACCACCAAAAAATTCAATATCACGATTAATGGCGTAAATGTTCAAACTGCGGAATAACAAATTTAAATAAAACTGATATGAAATCATTTAAATAGGGACTGTCGGAAAATGCCTAAAAAGTTTTCAACTTTCCTAACAAGTT
>ENA-ORSB01001465-ORSB01001465.1-human-gut-metagenome-genome-assembly--contig:-NODE-1465-length-21876-cov-14.680400_pt1 | contig 21876 bp, 30 predicted proteins | sample MGYA00242180_ERZ509144 | MGnify/ENA primary metagenome ERZ509144 (study PRJEB26280, sample SAMEA2338661) | human gut metagenome | biome: human gut; feature: human-associated habitat; material: faeces...
AAGATGTTGTGCAGGGATTATCACAATGGCATACACGGCGTTTTGTTTTATCTGCCTTATTGTATTCCCATTTCATTTTCGGGCAGACAAATTTCAGCGTGGGAATTTTGCTTTTTAAGTGTGATTTACTACCTTCTCTTTTCATAGGAAGCGAAGGATCATGAGGACAACAGGGAACACCATTTTCGTTGATAGTATAACCGTTATCTTTCATAGAAAGTTTTACGCGGAGAGGAATAAATGCTTTTTCAAATCCAATTTCACCGAAAAGAGATTTTTTCAATCGTGTCAAAAGCAGCATCACCAAGAAAAGTCTTAGGGGCGATAAGCGGATGCTTCTGAAAGAAATCAACCAGGACAGGAAGCAGGGCTTTTGAATCGGCAAGAGATTTATCCTCATCAGGAGAGTCAGATTCCTTTTCCACAACGATATCCGGATGAGCCTTTAGGAACTCTTTGTTATAGAAAGTGATATCACGGACAATGCCAAACTTATAGGCGTAACAGAAATGTCCATTAATGTACATCTGCTGGATTGCCTGATTGGAAGCAGCATGCGTAGGCATGGAACCATAAGCAGCCTTATAAGGATCATAGGAATCATCAAGGTTATGGGATTTCTTGAAAGCCTTTAACTGCTTGATAATACGGTTTGCGTATTTTGGATTATTTTCAGTCACCCAGGCTTCAATGCCAGAGGTATCGACACTAGTGCTCCATATGAATGGGGATTTTTTAATTAACTTTTTTACAAAAATCCCAGCGTCTTTGCTTTTATATTTTTTAACAGACAAATATGGAATCCAAGATGCTATTTTTGCACATTGGGGATACAATTCAGTTATCTCCTGTTTATTAAATTAGTAGGGAGACAAACATGTCAGTAATTTTAATTAATATATTTGTTTATATTCTATATGGGTATGATATGGTTTTTCTTTGAAAATATCACCCCTTTTTTGTTTATAGTGGAACTCTATATTATACCGCTTATTGTTAATTTATTTTTTTGTGTGTTATATAGTCTAAAAAGGAAAAGAACAATGGCAATATTTATGTCACCAATTATTTCAATAACAAATTATATTGTGCTGGGGGTAATATTTCAACTTGATGGAGTGTGGCAAAATTTTGTTGATGAATATACTGTTAGTTTCAAAAATATAAATATTTCTATCAGTTCAAGTATGGTGACTACATCACAAATTGCATTTATTATTCTTTTATATTTTGGATTAAATTATTTAGTTTGTACAATTATTAAAGGAGGAATGCAAAATGAGCATATTAAAAGTAAAGAATCTGTCTAAAAAATTTAAAAAAAATGATTTCTATTCTTTAGAAAATGTAAATTTAGAAGTTAATGCAGGTGATATTGTAGGACTTATTGGAAGAAATGGGGCTGGAAAAAGTACATTACTTAAATTAATTGCAAAATCTTACATTCCAACGACGGGAACTATTGAGCTTAATGGATGTGATATTTTTCTACAAGATAATATATTAAGAAATGTAGGAATCATGATAGAACCAACTTTTTATCCGTATATGTCCGTGAGAGAAAATTTAGAATTTTATTTGGAATTGCATGGAAAAAAGGAGTATAAGAAGAACATTGATGCAATATTGAATTTAGTTGACTTAATAGGAAAGGAAAAAAGTAAACCAGAAAATTTTTCATTTGGAATGAAACAGAGGCTTTCTCTTGGAATTGTCCTTGTTGACGAACCAGAGTTTTTGATATTAGATGAGCCGTTTGTCGGGTTGGATCCTTATGGGGTTCAAGAGTTGATAGGTATCCTAAAAGAATGGGTAGATAGGAAAAATATATCTATGATTATTTCAAGTCATCAGTTAGGTGAATTGGAAAGTATATGTAATCGTTTTGTAATGCTTGAAAATGGCAAGATGATTAATATTAAAAAGGAAGAGACTAGCAATCTTAATCAGTATTTTGCAGATAGGGGGGAAGAAAGATGAGTACTATGTTTGGTCCGGTGTTTCGAACAATATATAAGAAGAAAGAGGCAAAGATTTGTATGCTATTCAGTCTTTTCCCGTTATTGTTGATCGTAACAAGTTTTTTGCCTACGAATTTTATGAAATTAAATGGTGTAGCGGGTTCAATGAGCTGTATGGAATTTTTTGAGGCTGTCGTTTTTGTTCAGTTTCAATTAACATTACCATCTATTGCATTTATGTATCTAGCAGTTACCTGTATATATGATGAGATTCATAAAGGCAGATTATATTTATATAAAGATATTTCAAAAATAAAAATCTTTGGATGCAAAGGGTTAGGATTGATAGTTTGGTATTTAATTTATTTAGGCACAACATTTTTAACAAGTGTATTTACATATTATGTATATGTTAGCAAACTATCCTATGCGTCAGGAGCGTTTTTGCCAACAAAAGTAGAAGATTTACAGTATATTGTAATTGGATTGATGGGAACCGTACTAACTTTTGTTATTAGCCTTTTATTAGTAACGGTACTTTCAACATTTTTGAATAACGGTACAACCTTAATTATTGGCATTTTATTTTCGTTATTTTCTTCTATTGCGCCTAGTCTGGATAAGATTAATATGTTCTTCCCAACGGGATTTTTATATACTTATGAGAATATAGGATTTAAAAATGCAGTTATATATATTTTTTTGCTATCAGTGGTATATATCGGAGTTATTGTGGGCGTGGGAAAATACAAGGTTACGAGAATTGAGTATTAAAAATGAAACGAGAAGCAAGGTCAAATATTGCTAGTATTTTAGATATTAGTATAAAAAATAAAAAGGGTTTTTTGATCGCCATTCTGTTTTCGCTTTTTTCAGCAATCGTATCATTACTAATTCCTTTGGTAGTGGGAACATTTATGGAAAACTTGACTGATGTAGGCGAGAAAATTAGTCCTGAGAAGATATTTAGTGCGGTATTAATATTTATAGTTGTTTATATATTGCAAGGGCTGTCATCATATGTATTGTTTGATGACTTTTCAAATTGGTTAGATACTGATATTGGAGAGAATGGGCATAAACTTTCAGAGGGGCAAAAACAGAGAATAAATATAGCTAGAGCAATAATATCAAAACCTATTATATTGTTATTGGATGAGATTACATCGAATCTAGATTCGGAAACAGAACATCAGATAATGCGTTTAATTGAAAGACAAACAACAACAACAACGATTGTTATAATTGCCCATAGATTAAATACTATCAGAAATGCAGATTTGATTTACGTTATGAATGAGCAAGGAAAGATTGAAAGTTATGGTACCCATCAATATTTAATAGAAAATTGTGAAATATATAAGAAATTAGTAAGGAATGCAGTATATTGTGGGTAAATAGTGGTGGGGTCTTTCTCTGTAAATGGAAAGTTTGTCAAGTAAAGAATATAAGTTTTTGTGGAATTTTCTGAATAGCACATTTTACGACTTGTGGACTATGGTATTTCAAGAGTTTTTAGTTTTAAGATTAGCGATTATAGAAAACTAATGAGAAATGTTAAAAGGGAGAAAAATGAAATTTTGTAAATTTAAAATAGTGACAATTTTGATTACTTTAACTATAATATGTACATGTGTCCCAATAAATACATATGCAGCGAGGAGTGGAACTGCTAGTCAACCATGCAAACTTAAGGATGGTACAAAAAAGGTAGTGTCAGCAAAAGAGTATTGGTTTTCATGTACAACGAGAGGTGTCACTGACTTTATTATAAAAACAGGAAAGAAATCTGATATAATTGTATATAAAAAGAAAACATTTGGTAAAAAACAGATATTTTCTGTAACTTCAAAAACATCATTCTCAAAAACATTAAGTGATTGTGCAATCAATAATAATTCTAATAAGTATCTGGTATACGTTAAAGCACCATCATCAACCTCTATTAGTTGCCAAATTAAAACTCATACCGATACTATTACAAGTAGTAAAGGAGCAATGTGGGTGCCTGATGATAAATCCGCTAGATATGACACAAATATTTTATATATGAGATATTGGTATGTAGATAAAAATAGAGTTGGAAAGATTGTGGATATGGTTAGCCATGCTGATTTTCTTGATTTACAATCTAGTTTAGCGAATGGGACGATAGGCGTTTCTAGCTTTGTAATAACACTAGGGTTTCCGAAGACAGGTGTGATATTAGGAATTACTGGTTGTTTGGGGTCTTTAACAGGACCATTTGATTTTAAACAACAATGTTTAGATAAAATTGATAAAGTTGCTGGATACGCAGGTACAGAACATGGCGAATCAAAATATAAAAGAGGGTGTCTGATAATAGAATATATGTATAATGGACAAACACTTTATGAGTTCAAATCGTGGAATGGGAAAAGTATGAAAGGACCTAAAGGTTGGACCGGAAAATTTACGATAAATAAGTGAAAGGGATAGAGTGTATGTGGGAAAAAATCAGTATTGTAATATGGATTATATTATTTATTGTTAGTTTAGGTAATATGATTTATTGTATTGCTAATCACGATATTGTTAGATTAAGTTCAAGTGTGATTTGGACTATCGGAACAATGATATTGATGATTAGAGATATGATTCATTTAAAAAAGAAAAAATAGAAAATTTTATATAAGGCGATAAACGATGATTAGCATTGAAAAATTAACAAAAACATATGGCAGTAAAAGTATTATTACCAACTGGCATTTTACATTTGAAAATGGGAAGATCTACGGGCTGATTGGAAGAAACGGAATCGGTAAGACAACCATTCTTAAGTGCATGAGTGGGCTCTGCGAGGCGGATGCGCTTAAGCTGAGTACGGACGCGGGAGATGTGTCCGACCGGGACTATCTGATGCGGAATATCTATTATGTTTCGGACGAACCCGTGTACTACAACGATCTTACATTGAAGGAACATCTCTGGCTGATCTGTAAAGTAGAAAACTATCAGAAGGACGAGGCGGAACGCAAAATCAATGAATTACTGCGGCATTTTCATATGGCGGAGTATTTGAATTATTACCCTACGGCAATGTCGAAGGGGACACTTCAGCGCATGATGATTATGATTGCATTTCTCAGACAAGATGAGAATCTACTGTTTGATGAGCCTTTTAATGGTCTTGATCCAGTGCAGCTGCAGCAGGCGTTGGTGTATTGTGTGCAGGAAAAGGCGAAGCATTGCATGATCATTTCCAGCCATGACATCGAATCTTTAGAGGAAATCTGTGATGAGTTTCTGATTTTTAAGCCGAATGAGATTGTAAGTGTGACTGGAAAGATTGATAGAGAGCATGTGAATCGTATGATTGGAGAAAGTTATGCGTAGTTTATTTTCAATTCTTGTCAGGGAAAGAATTCGAAGGGTAAAGCGTTTTTGTGCACAAAACCCAATTTTGCTTGTGGGAATTGTAGTGTCGGTCATTTATGCCGGATATTGTTATCAAAACAGTCTGAGCGAATTACAACAAGTATTTATGCAGGTGGATAAATATGCTTATGTACATATACTGGTGATGTTGTATCTTATATTAAAAATTCTGAACCCGACACAAGGAATCGTGATTGATTATCAATTAATCCAACTGAAAGTTATTTCGTTGAAACAATATAAGCTTCTGCTTGGCGGAAAGTTATGGTTTGCAAGTGTATTTTTGTTGGGAATGGGATGCATTTTTGATAACAGCTTTTACATAGAAGTTGCCTTTCTTAATGCAGGAGTGAATTTGTGGATTTTTTTGAGAAATCGTTTTGGTAGTCGATGGATTGATTTTATGATAGCAGTTCTGGTCATTATTATTATAAAGTGGTCGTTGTGGGGCGCAGCATGTATGTTCGCAGCTGTATTTCAAATTTTGTTTTGGCGTATTCAAAAGTTAAATTATGAAGAAATTCTTCCAATTTACAAGACAACTTATTTGATTGGACAAAGGTTTTCCGGGGTTGCATTTCGACCAAGCGAGGAAAGTGAAATTCAGAAGGTGGCAGAAAGTTTAACTGGAAAGGCAAAACAGAAACATACAGAGTGGTGCTTACGCTATTATGACAATGATTTTGCGTTTTATTTGCACAAAGAGTTGGCGCGCGTTGTGGCAAATAAGGACAAGATGCTTTCATATTTGCTGATTAGTCTTGTAATTAGTGTGTGTGGACTTTATTTGCCAGAGTGGTTTTGGGGCATTGCGATCGTGATTAATGTGGTCATTGTATTCAATTACAATTGTTCCATGTATGAAAACGAGAGCGTACTTTTTCGTAGAGGATATGTTTGCAGGCAGGAATTGTTTCTGAATTTGTTTTGTAAATTTGTGGTGTGCTGTGTGATCGATTTTGTTATGTGTGCAACGCTTGCAATCGGAAAAATTGCGCTGCTTTTGTTTGCGATTGTGGCGGCGGTCGTGTGTACAATTGCGGCTCTGGCAAAGTGCTTCAAGAGTGTATAAATAGATGCAATTTTTATAATTAATAAAACCGTCAAATGGAATTTCTTTTTGTTTGATTATCTTGTATAATAAAAGGAACGAATGAAAATGAAATTGGGTATATGTGATGATGAAACTAATGGAGGGATAGAGAATGAGGAAAAAAACCATTATAGAAATTGCAATGCTTATAATTGCAGTGATACTTATAAGCATAGTAATATTTATGATGTTGTTTTATAGAAAGACAAGTATGATTTCTGTTGAGCCGAATGAGGTAACTTCTGTTAGGATTGTTAATGGAAATAATGGTAATATGTTAGAGCTTTCGGAAGAAGAAATTAGTGATTTAACAAACAGATGTCGTGTAATCGATTGTAAAAGAATAATAAATAAAGAACCAGGTTCAGGTTGGAGTTATAGTATAGACTTTTCATATGGCAATACATCAAAATCGATTGTATTGGTATCAAGTGAACTTTGTGAAATCGATAATGTATATTATAGAATGGAAGAAAAAGATGGAGAAGATGTAATCAACATAATTAAGAAATTCTATGAAGAGAATAAGGAAAGAATTAAGAGCGGAACAGGTAATTAAATATGGTAAACTGGATATATGAATTAGAGTGGAACTGTGATGGTAATTTACTGTTTTATATACAGAATGAAGGAGAAGGTATTGCGCTTTTGTGGCAGTGTGAATGTCAACATTCGGCGGCAATATATGTCTTAAATCATAGTTTTTTATATAAATGGGGAAATAAAGCAAAAGAAAAACGAAACGAATTAAATGAATTTGTCAAAAAATTCATGGAGGATAGGGAAATCCCTGATGAAAATTTTAATATTTGTTATGATAAAAATGTCTGTAAATACTATGAGGATTTTCGATTGGAGCAGAAACCATTTGATTTGCTAGTATATTTATACAATATGTACGGTATGGAAACGAATGGGCTAAAAGAAACTATTGACAAAAGATGGAACCATTTGATGCAAGGGGAGAGAAAACAGGCGTGATTAATTACCTATATAAATTAGTATGGAATGAACAGGATCAGATGCTTTTTGAAATCACGAATGGAAAAACGGTAATATCCTTGTTATATTTAGAAGATATTAATCGCCCGGGTGAACTTATGAGAGATTTTCCTTATTTGTATCCAACATATTATGCTTCAGAAGAAGAATGGGACGATGATAGAAATATGGTTTTGGCATGTAATTATGTTTTCGATTATAATATCTGGAAAAGCACCGAAGAGAAATTTGAAAAGGTACGAGAGGATTTGTATTATATTGCAGAAAGCATGATTGAAAACCGGGGGAATATTCGTGTGAAGTTCGACTTGAAATATGACCAGGAAGTCATTACAATGTATGAAGAGAATAAAGCAAAAGAGCAATTAATGGCTGCTTTAAAAGCGGAAAATTAAAGGATAGTGTCAGCCCGGCCGAAGGCAATTTTAATGGGGTTGATGTTTAAAGTTGGAGGTTATCAATATGGGAAAAAAACAGGAACTTGATTTTGAAGACAAATGGACATATGTGAAAAACAGAAGTGTAATGTCCACAAAAAACAGAAAGATAGGACATATGCAGAATAATTGATTGAAAATGTCCTGTAAATAGATATTTATTGGAACAAAATTATGGAAATTTGATACATATGTCCAATATAAGAAAAAAACAAGGACATTTATTAGGAGAAAAATTGTATATGTCCCAAAAGCGAAAATGGTGAGGACATAATAATAAATTTCTATGTATATGTCCAAATCATGGAACTATACGCAACAAAATTCGACAGCAGTACACAAAAGTTTGTCATCCAGTATAATGAATCGTGTCCATTGACATACATAAAGCACTTCGCAGCAGATAACCGTGAAGTGCTTCTTTTTTGGGTATAAACTTCCCCATTACTCTTTATTTAAGAAGTTCCAAAAGCGTAGTTCTGGCATTCCAGCAGACCAACTACTTGGAGAGGTTTGGACTGGGAAACCGTAGGCCGCTGTGTCAATCGTGCTCTTCACGATTTAGAACCAGAGCGTTCAAGAAGACTTGATGGTCTGGTTAATTCAAGGTTGTTACTGGAGATGGTGCTAAATGGATTACAGAGTGTGTAAATGAATACACTCCTGAAACGGTTGTTGAAAAAGGAATCGATCACGTTACTGAATCAACTAGGCAAATAAACAAAATAGAGAAACCCGGAAAGGGAGAAATAGTAAATTGCTGTCTCTTCTTTTCCGGGTTTTTTGATTCTATACAATTTTTATTCTGCACATAATGTTCATTATTTGTACGAAGCGAAAAAAAAGAGACGGCTATGTGTATCATAAAAGCAATTCATTTTCTTTTTGAAAACAGAGGAATAGAATAGAATCACACAAGAAAATGCTTGAACAAAGGAGTTTATAATATGGGGCTGAAAATCGAAAATCTGACAAAAACATATGGTGATTTTAAAGCGCTTAATCATGTTTCATTGGAAGCTGAAAATGGGAAGATTCTTGGAATCTTAGGCAGGAATGGTGCAGGAAAGACCACCACCATTAAAAGTATTATGGGAATCATTGAACCCGAAGAAGGAAGCATTACGTTTGATGGGATAGATATTCGAAAGGCAAAGGTGTCCATTGGATATTTACCAGAGGAGAGAGGATTGTATGTGAATGCTGTAGTTAAGGATCAGTTATTATATTTTGCGATGCTTAATGGTATGGATAAAAAAGCAGCTTTCACTGAAATAAAAAAGCTTTTGGAAGAATTCAAAATTCCGGGTTATCTGAATAAAAAGGTCAAGACGTTATCCAAAGGAAATAAGCAAAAGATCCAGCTTATCAGTGCGATTCTTCATAAGCCGCAGATGGTAATTCTGGACGAGCCGTTTAGTGGATTAGACCCGGTCAATATTGAGCTTTTTAAAAGTACGGTTCTTGATTTAAAGAAGTCAGGTGCAACGATTCTTTTTAGCAGCCACCGCATGGAAGATGTAGAAGAAATGTGCGATCGAATAGTTATGCTTAATAAAGGAAATGTTGTAGAAAACAATACCGTACAAGCGCTAATAAACAAATATTCGAGAGAGGATGTTATGAATATTGTTACGAGTGCGGATATCACGGAATTGATTGCAGAAAGCGGGTTGAAGTTGGAAAGCCGTGAAAATAAGAGTTTTGATGTGCAGTTTAATGATCGGAATAAATTACAGCATTTATATGCACGTATTCTTGAGAGCGGTATTGAGTTGCAGGGAATACGTAGTAGAAAAACGTCGCTGCAGGAAATCTTTATAAAGGAGTTGGCAGACAATGAATAATAAAACAGGAAAAGTAATATGGTTTACATTTAAACAGGTTGTTACCTCGAATTGGTTTTGTCTGATTTCGGTATTGGGGTTAGTATGTGTATTCTTATCAACGCAAATAGATAAAATTATCGGTGCGATTTATGGAACAACAGCAAATATTTCAGGACAGGGAAGCGTCACATTATCGGAGCATGATGCAACATTTCTTTTGCAGATTTCAATTGTGGCAATATTGTTTCTGATGATTCTAATTTATGGATCAAGTATTGCAAATTCTGTTGTTGAAGAAAAAAGCGGAAGAATTATAGAGACTTTGTTATGTTATGTTAAACCATTACAGTTACTGGTTGGAAAAGTAATCGGTTATTTATTGGGAGTTATACTTCAGGTAACTGTGTGGGTAGGATATTATCTGCTTTTGGCAAATATCCTGGAAATGCCTTCGAATCCAGTTTTTGTAACGCTTGGAGAAATGCCACCGCAGACATATGTGCTGTTGATTGTAGCTTTGATTAGTGGATTTGTGATGTATGCATTTGCGTTTGCAGCATTATCTTCATATGCAAATAATGCACAGGATTCCACACAGTTAATGTTTCCGGTGGCGCTGATCGTGTTGTTGGCATATTTTTTGAGTGTGGCAGTTATGAATGGATTTACTGGAATTTGGGCTAGGGTATTTTCGATGGCACCGTTCTTCTCACCAATTGTTTCTGTTGTCACAAATGATTTGATTCAATTAACTTGGGCAGAAGTTGCTGAAAATGCAGGAATTCAGATGTTGGAAGTGGTGATTGTGGCGCTGATCTGCGCAAGATTTTATCGACGGGGAGTTGTAAGTTATGGTATCAGAAAATTGTCTTTCAATAAGTTGTTCAAAAAGGGGTAAAACAGTTGTTGTAGTGGGAGCGTGTAGCAGCATTGGAGATGCGCTTATCCCTGAATTATTAGATAAATATTCATCCATGGTTTTGACAGAAAGTCCGCAGAATTTCGAAAGTTTAGTTGGAAAGTATGGGGAAAAACCTAATGTCAAACTTTTGGAGATGGATGTATTGAATAAAAGTCAAATTAAGACTTTGGATATATATATTGAAGAAAAAAAATTAGTTGTTGATTCATTTGTATATTTAGCAGGAATAAATGTGTTGGTATCTGCATTGGAAACGACAGAAGAAATATGGGACAGAATTATAGATGTTAATTTAAAAGGCTTTTTTTTCGTTAGCAAAGTGATTGCCAAAAATATGATTCTTAATGGGGGAGGAAGTATTTTGGGGATTGCTTCGCAGCATGCAGTTGTGGCCAATGTGGATAGGGCTGCTTATTGTGCAAGTAAGGCAGGAATGATTCATCTTGCAAAAGAGTTGGCATTAGAGTGGGCAAAGTACGGAATTAGAGTAAATATGGTATCACCAACTATGATCTTTTCAGAAAAAAATAAAGAAATATTAGATGGAAATCGAGCAAAGAAGGAATATTTAATAAAGATTCCACTTAGAAAATATGCAGTACCAGAAGATGTGAGTTCAGCGATACTTTTCTTGAATTCGGATAAGGCGTCTATGATTACTGGACAAAATCTGATAGTTGATGGTGGATGGACGATTTACTAGAAAGGGCAGGATATGGTTGAGGAAATATTATTTATAAATATAGGGTATAAAGATGGTTTATATGTTTTTGAAAATGGTGATATAGACCTGGATATACCAAATGAAATTATGGTAAATACTCCATTTTATAATCAGGCGAACAGTTTTGAAGAGTTGGTGGATACGCTTTTATTGGAACCGGAAGAGCATATTGTTTTTACATATAATTACAATAACCAGAGACTGGTAAGAAAATTGGCATGTACATTATTAAAGGAGTATGAAAAGACAGTATACTTAATAAATTCAAATCTCTGCAACGCGGTTTGTAATGTAGACAGTCAAAACTCTCTTTATTTACTAAAAAACTATGAGGATTTGCACAATGTAGATCAATTGTCATTACAGGTTATAACAGAAATTCCAGAATTGAATCTGCATTCACTTCCAGATATAGAAAATAGCTATTATGTAACAATGCGTAATGGATATGATGCCTTCGTTACAGGTATATATCCACAAAATGTATCAAATACATTGGCAAAGCATATTCAATTGGAAAAGCATGTAACCATAAAAGATACAAGCGAGTATCTGGATATTAATGGAGCATTTTTAGTAAATATGGAGGATGTAAAAGACATTGATATTCAGGATAAAAACAATTTTAATCATTTACACATTATAAAGGAAGAAAAAGTACAATTTGATGAGACAAAGGTATCATTGAAAAATTTTATTTGTTCCTATAGCCAAGTTGAGGATATAAAACGCAAAGGGAAGTGCTTGCTGGATTATGAGTACTATTTGAAAATAGAGAACAAGAATGATTTAGAGAAATTTTCTGTGGATTTAGATTTTTATAAACAAACAGGAAAGGTTGATACAATATCCAAAAGGTTGGTAGATGAATGCCGTTGGACAAATCAATGTAGTTTGAAACGATTGACAAGATATAGAGTTACGGAAGATGGAATAAAACCATGCATCACATCAGAAAAATCTTTATTAGAATCACAGGAAGATCATATGATGCAGCTTTTAGAAGCAAACAAACTATGTGACAAAGCAATGATACAAAGAAATTGCATGGAATGTGCGGTAAAAGATGTCTGCTCTAAGTGTGCATGTTTACCAAATGAAATTAGTCGTGAAGAATTTTGTGATTTCATGCACTTATATCCGTTTGTGGGTGAGTATTTGCGAAAAAAAAGAATTGTGAACTTTTTGAGCAAATTTAGCAAAATATTTGAGGGAAATGCATACATAGAGGTGTCATCAAGTGTACATTCTTTTGAATATCCGATAAGAAAAACAAAAGAATGTGCAGGGCGAGAAGTCTTTGTTTTTAAAAAGAATGCGAATTACTATGCGCTTCATATACAGAAGGGAAGTTTAATAAGACTTGAAAAAAAATATGTATTTTTATTAGAAGCTTGGGCATTAGAAAGAAGCGCAGAAGAGATTGTTGAGAAAATGGCTGAAAAATATAATATGGATATTTCTAGCGCAAAAATGGTAATTGAAGAGGGGTATTACCAGTTGCAAAAAGGAGGATTGATATAATGGGGCAATTTTATGGGATTTTTCAAGATATAAAAGAGTTGAACATGGGAGGTATTACAGAACTTGGAATATACGAAGGGATATTTTCTAATGTGTATGCAAATATGAAAAATTCAGCTCAAGAATTGGATTATTATATTGAAAACGCTTTTTGTGTTGGCAAAAGTATTTTAGAAATAGCTTGTGGAGATGGTGGAAATTATATGATCCCTATGGCAAAAAAGGGATTTGAGGTTGACGGAATTGAAATATCAAAATCCATGATTTCCAGGTTTTATGAAAAACAGAATCGATTGTCTGAGAAAGTAAAAAATCGATTGAATATCTATAATGCTGATATCTTCGAATATGAAACAGAAAAACAGTATGATTTAATTACGATTCCATCGACAACAATTTGTTTATTGGCAGACGATGAAGTGAGAACAAAAAATCTATTCCGAAAGATATATAAATGGTTAAAACCAGGAGGAAGATTTATGTTTGATTATCGAGTGGATCAGTCATTAACTAGCGAATTTATTTCTCCTATATTTTCTGAAGTCGACAAAAAAATGCCATATGTAATGTTTATGCAGGAATTTAATAATATTATTGTAGGCAGAGGAATTGTAAACATGTATGTTGAAACTATGGAAAATGGTGAGCCAAAGAAATATATTGCCAGTTCGAATAAAAAGATTATTACGGATTCATTAGTAAAAAATTTATTACAGGAAATAGATTTTCAATTGCACAATACATACATGGTAGAAATGAAAAATGCGAAGGTCAAGTTAATAGTTTTAGAAAAGGAAATAGAAAAAAATGAATAATGATACGTGGTATCCGCTTTGCAGACCGGATGATGGACGAATACAAATAAGAAGTGCAGAGGGAATTTATTTATATGACATAAGAGGAAAAAAGTACATTGACGCAAATAGTGGACTGTGGAATGTTCCTTTAGGATATTCTAATGTCAGTTTAAAGGACAAGTTGGTAGAACAATTAGATAAGATCCAGTATGTAAATGCATGTGAATTTAGTACGGAAGAGGCAGATCAGTTATCAGCAATTTTAAAAGCGATACATCATGATCAAATCGAAAAAATTGTATATACATGTACCGGATCAGAGTCTGTAGAACTGTCTATTAAATTTATACGTAAATATGCTTCATTAAAAAATAAAAGGAAAAATATTGCAGTTCTTCAACATTCATATCATGGAAGTTATTATGGTTCTATGTCTTGTAGCGACTATGATGGAAGAGAAAGAGAGGGTTACGGTCCATTATTACCCGGAATTAAAGAATTGTCATTACCATTTTGTAGTTGTTGTAGGAGCAATGCGGTATCTGAAGTGTGCGAACAGAAGATGAAACAAAGACTAGAACAAGAGCTGGAAGATTTTGGTGATAGTTTGGCTGGAATTATTATAGAACCAGTGTTGGGATCAGGAGGGGTTATTACTTTACCAGAATGGTATGTTCATAGAATTGATATATATGCAAAAGAGCATGACATTCTTATAGCGTTTGACGAAGTCGCAACAGGATTTGGAAGAACCGGAAAAATGTTTTGTTATCAACATTATAATATTAAACCAGATATAATTACGATGTCGAAAGCAATGAATAATGGAATTTTGCCAATTGGAGCTGTTGCAGTATCAAAAAAAATCGTGGAACAATTTAGAAAGCATAAGGAATTTATATTTCATTTGTCTACGCAAAATGGGAACGCTTTGTGTTGCGCTGCAGCAATTGCCGCTATAAATGAAATTCAAAAGGATAATGGAGCATTATTGGATCATGCCCAGGAAATGGGACATTATTTTTATAATAAAATAGAAAATGATTTTATGGAAAAATACTCTAGAATATTTGATATAAGAAGATGTGGGATGATGTTCGCAATTGATTTTTTAGAGTCGGATATGCAGAAAAAAATGGGGTATGGTGATTTAATTAATATGGTTACTTTATTAAAAAAATACGGAGTAATTACGGAGTGGAGTTATATAGAAAACGTTACTTCCTGTATAGTATTATTTCTTCCTTATATTATTGAGGTAGCGCAAATAGATATGTTGTTAGAAAAATTAGAGTTAACTTTTAAGCGAATTATTGCGTAGCAAAAGGAGGCTATACTATGAAAAAGATGGATGGAAAGAATAGTAATCTTAAATACGAAGAAATGGAAGAAGTTCAGGAATTTAGTTTTGGAAGTATTGGAATTACGACAGTTTCAATAATGGCAATATTAATTATTATTAGTCAATTTTTGTTTTAGATTATTCTAAGACATTAATATATATCTATTGAAAGGAGGAAATGAAAGAATCAGTAAGAAAATAAATGATATTGTCATAACTATAATGTTATGACAGATTTTGTAAAAAATATTGTTATGGCATAATTAAAAATCTAACGGAAAGGAGAAATGTTAAGATTGGAAAAAAATGAAAAGTTAGAAAAAAAGCCGGTTGCCTTTGAAGAAATGGAGAAGGTAGAGGAGTTTGGTGCTGCTCAGGACTACATTACGGGAGCAAGTATTGGTATCGGAATTGTTGCAGCAGTAGTTGTATTGACTTAAAAAGGAGGAAAAAATTTGTTTAACAAAAATAAAAAAGAATTAAAAGAAGCAAATACAAAATATGAAGAGATGGAAGTGGCAGAAGAATTCGGGGATGGCTGGTTTGTTGCTGGCGTAGTAACTGGAGTAGCTGCGGGAGCTATTATTGTTTTGACGTAGTAATAGATATTTAAGAATAGAGAGGATATATAGAATGAAAAACAAAAATGAATTATTGGATAAGCAGAATAAAAATGTAACTTTTGAAGAGATGGAAAAGGTTGAAGAGTTTGGTGCTGCTCAGGATTATATTACAGGAGCAAGTATTGGAATTGGAATTGTTGCAGCCATTGTTGCATTGACATAATTAAGGAGGATGAAAGTATGTTTAACAAGGATAAGAAAAAAGTAAATGAGGCAAATACAAAATATGAAGAAATGGAAGTTGCAGAAGAATTCGGGGACGGTTGGTTCGTTGCTGGCGTAGTAACCGGAGTAGCTGCAGGGGCTATTATTGTTTTGACATAATTACATACAAGTTTTGTGATTTATGTAGAGTCGCAATAAGTTAGCCGGAGGAAATTAAATGAAATATAAACATTTGGAGATCGAATGCGTAGGAGAGGATCTTTACACAATTAAGAATCTGGCAACTAATAGGTATGTGAAGATGGGATCCAGAGAAACAGAATATTTGCTCAAATGTCTTGAGTACCAAGGTGACGAATTCATTTTTGGTAATGACACTCAATTAGATCAAGATGAAAAAAAATTTATGCTTCAAAAGTTTAAAGAGTGGGGATTCTTGAATGAAGATGAAGAGATAAAGGAAAAAAAGGATATAACAAAGATTAAGCTTTGCGAAATTGATCCTTCAGCCTGTCTTGATAAAGTACCGAAATGGATACAGAATTTGTTTTCCTTACGGGGTGCAATTATTATTTTAGGATTAACAGCAATTGCATACTATTTAATTTTACGGGAGAGCGATTTTGTATTGCAGGCAGCGACGGATTGTTTGCATCTGTCGCTGGGAGATTATATTATTTTTTATATAATGATGGTATGTACCACTATGTTACATGAATTAGGACACGCAATATGTTGTTATAAAAATGGGGGAAAGGTACTATCGATGGGATTAATGCTTTTTTTCCTAATGCCATGCTTTTTCTGTGATGTGAGTGATATTTATATGTTTAAGGATAGGAAAAAGAGTTTTAGTGTTGCTGTTTCAGGAATTGCAATTAATTATGCAATGGGAACGCTTGGCTGTATTTTATTTATTTTGTTGGCAGCACATAATATTTATATTCCTCTATTGCTATTTTATTATTTGGCAAATTTGGGATTTGTAGTATTTAATCTAATTCCGTTTGTAAAGCTGGATGGTTATTGGGTGGTGTCTTCTTTACTAGAAGTCGACAATCTAATGGATAAAAGTATTTTGACATTTTGCACCGGTGTTATAAAACCTGGGGAATTAAAAAATATTGATTGTTCAAGTGCAAAGAAAAGAAAATTGTTTTTATATGGATTTAGTGCTATTGTATTCAGGCCTGTTTTTTGGATAATCAGTGTATATTCAGCATACCAATTTTTGGCAGCAAAGGACATGAGTTATTTATGTGGTGTAGTTGTTGGTTTTGTATTTGTGGTTATATATAAAGATATCTCTGATTTATTAAAAAGATATGTAGAAATGTACAAAAATCAGAAGCAGAGGGTATTAGGTATGATATAGGAAGGAGGAAAAGTAATGGGTAGTGCATTAGCAGCAATTTTTTTAATTTCGGTTTCTGTACTTGCAATTAGGGAAAAAAAGAAAAAAGTGACAAAATTTAACAGATAATAAATGGCAGTAGGTACTTAATTAAAAAATAGTATCTACTGCTTTAAATTATTAGTCTAAAATGGTAAAATTTGTATATGAAAAAATTTGAATAAATTAGAATTACCGGAAGGAAAGTTAGAAATGCCTTATCAAATAGGATTATGTGATGACGAAAATTATCAGTTGAAAGTAAATACATTATTTTTAAAAGAAATTGCATCAAAGAATAAGTATGATTTGGAATATCATGAATTTACGTCAGGAAAGCAGTTAAGAAATTATTTAGAGACAAATAATCTGGATGCTTTGTTTTTAGATATTGATTTGGGAGAGGAAACGGGAATAGAAATTGCAACCTGGATTGCAAGAAAGTATTCGCATATTATTACTGTTTTTGTAACAGGACATAGGGAATTTGCAGTAGAAGCATTTGAAGTGGATGCAGTTGGGTATCTGGTAAAACCATATGATATTAAAAAAATGGAAAATGTCATGAAAAAGGTAATAACACAGCTGGAGAAAAATGCGCATGATCAGGAAGTTCATGAGATTGTTATTACCGAAGAAAATATTAAGAAAAAAATAGATTGCAGAGATATCTTATATATACAAAGACAATTAACCAAGAGTATTATTAAAACCCAAAATAGAAATTATCAAATATATGAGCCGATTAGTTCATTGTGTGAACGCATAGGAAATTCTTTTGTGAGAATAAATCAGGGGGAAGTTGTTCGTATTTCTTTAATAGCTGGAATTAGAGGAAATATAGTCTATCTTAAAAATGGCATGGAAATGGCTATTGGTAGGACGTATCGAAAGTCTGTAATGGAAACATATTTTGGAAAATAATTGGATAAAGGGTGTATTCGAATGAATACGCTCTTTTATTTTGCATATTTTCCTGATTATTTTACATACAGGATACAAAAAATATAGATATTTTGTGATATAAGCAGAAATCCTTTATCTTTGGAAGCGAATACATATAGTATGTATATATAAGGTGTTAAAAAATTGAATGTGTTGGGAATGAAAATATGGAGATATATAGAGGTGCTGCAGAAAGATTAGTAGAAATATATGATTTCGATTGGAAAGAAAATGAAAGAATGAAAGAAGCCTGCATTTGCAGTGTTGAGGCGATGATAGCAAATGGATTGGACTCAGTAATTGTATTTACATTTGCATTGTTGGCTGGAATTTTTATAGAAATGTTAATTTTTTTTGTGACTTTTGGAATGCTGAGATTTTATGCAGGGGGTGCTCATGCTAAAAATTATGTTAGATGTGTTTTGATGTATATATGTGTTGTGTGTATAAGTATATTTATCACAAGAAGATGTATTGTTGCAGCAGATATATATACAATTATAATCTGTTTATTAAGTATTATTTTTTCAGGCATAATTAATTACAAGTATGCTGCCCGCCAAAAAAATTTAGGAAAGAGAGGCGGGAGTTATCGAAGGTGTGCATTTGCAATTTATTTGTTCATATCTGTATTTATTTTCGTATCATGCCTTGTGTATATATTTTTAAACATGGTTTTTTTTCAGAAAATAGTTTTGATACAGGCTTTTGCGTTAGTTGCACAAAGTATTGCTTTGTTTTTGGATCGTGAAGCGTGTACAAATGAATAAAGGAGGTAACGAAGTTATCAGAGTAGAATTAATGGGAAAGAAAAATCAGTATGATAATTGTGTGCTGGATATCAATAATAAAGGCATCATATATATTGTTTGTAAAAATGCAGAACAAAAACAAGCGTTAATGGATCTGGTTATTCATTATTTTAAAAAACATAATAAGAAGGTAGATGTAATTGATATAGATAAAATAGATTCGGATTTATGTGTACGGAATTATTTGGTTTTCTATACAATGGTTATGGGAGTGTATGAAAATGACACAATACAAGAAATTACAACACTATTTCAACAGATTGGAATGGATCGAATATTGGACAAACCTATCAATGAATTGAATAAGCTTGAGAAAATTAAAGTGAGATCCATTGCAGCGTATGTGAAGAAAAGCGAATGCTTGGTGGGAAAGGATTTATTAGGGGAGTTTAATGTAGAACAACAGGAGGATATTATTACTTTTTTTGAAAAGTATTTAAAAAAAAGTCAGTGTTTATGTTTATTGTTTGAGAGCAGAAAGCTGCAGAGGGAAGAAGATGTAGATGCTGTCTTTGTAGTATAGAAAGGAAGTGTGTGATATGACGTATCAGATAGGTTTATGTGATGACGAAATATATCAAATTAAGGTAAACGGATTATTTTTAAAAGAAATAGCTGCTAAAAACGATATGGATTTGGAGTACCACGGATTTTCCAGTGGTGCACAATTAAAGAAATACTTAAGAGATAAAGAACTGGATATTTTGTTTATGGATATTGATTTAGGAAACGAGTCAGGAATTAAAATTGCATCACAATTGTCGCGACAGTATCCTAAAATGGTAATATCTTTTGTGACGGGGCACAGGGAATTTATGGAAGAAGCATTTGATATAGATGCCATGGGGTATTTAGTAAAGCCATATGAAATAAATCGTATGGAACGGGTGCTTCGCAGATCAATTTTACAGGTTATGGCACTAAAACAAAGTGTAAAAGAACCGGAAATAACAGTTATCGATGAAAATTTGAAGAAAAAAATAATTTGCAAAAATATTATTTATATACAAAGGCAGCAATATAAAAGTGTGGTAGTAACACCACAGAGAGAGTATTGTGTATACGAACCGATAAAAGCATTATATAAGCGCGTAGGGGCAGGATTTTTAAGAGTAAACCAAAGCGAAGTCGTAAATATGGACTACATTAATACAATTGAAAATAATATTGTAATGCTAAAAAATGGCATGCAAATGCTCGTTGGAAGAACTTATCGTAAGGATGTGATGCTCCGTTATTTTGGAGCAAAGTAGAATGTGTAAAAAAGGAGAATGCATAATGAATAATATGGGATTTAAGAAAAAAATAGCAAATAAAGTGGTAGATACGGCGATTAGGAGTGCAAAATTATCAAATCAAAAATGCTTATTCTTAATGGGAAAACCTAATGAGAAAGTGCATTTGTGTGTGGGAGATTATGAAAAATTGAAAATTTTTATAAATCAGTATTAATTTAAATTGGGATAACAATTTTTACACAGAACAAATCATCTACGGTAAATGTAGTAATTCCATGGTAACTATCCACGATGGATCGAATGGTTTTCGTACCAATTCCATGGTAGGATTTATCTGATTTAGTTGTAACTAAGTTACCCTTTTCAAAAACAGGGGCAACAACATAGTTGTTCTGACATTCGATAACAAATTGATTATCTGTTTTTTTTATCATAAAGTGAATGTAAGGGTCTTTATGTTTTGAGGAAGCTTCAAAGGCATTCTCGAGAATATTACCAACAACAGCGCAGAGGTCACTGTCGGAAAACGGGGTAGTGCTTGTTAAAAGCTCTGTATCGAAGGTGATTCCAAATTGATGGGCCTTACTGATTTTATTATTGAGCATGACAGAAAGCACTTTATTATCTGTAAAAATAAAACTGTTTGCAACGGCCAGTTCTTCTGTTATTGTGGAAAGATAATTTTTTGCATCATCATATTCCTGCATGGCCAGAAGCCCTTGAAGGACCGACATATGATTGTTCATATCATGGCGTAAGGAGCGAAGATCATTCACGACGATGGTCATATCTTCATTTTGTTTGTGTTCCATTTCAATTTGCTGCATTTTGAGATTGGTCAGCATAATTTCTTCGGACTTTTTGGTAATTTTTTTAAGCAGGTATAGAGCCAGACAAGAAATTAGAAGCATTACAAAAATGGAAAGTGTAATGGCGATATCTGTTGATAAATACAGATTATTAAAATAAAAAAAGGTCGAGATACTAAGTGTATACAGAACGTCTACTAAAATGATTGAAAAATATTCTTTTGTAAAGTAATTGGATATTCTTTTGGATGATCGAATTAAGAAAAATATTATTAAAAAAATTAGTAGGCGTGATAAAATAAGCCCTAATACTTGAGTGCCCGAATTCTCTGCAATATTTTGCAGGGAAGAGCCGGTTATTAACAGGGCAATTGGTATTGTGATTATTTCTCCTAAAAATATAATAAAAAAGGTGCAAATGATCCAGAGAACTTTTTTGTACAAATTGTCTTTATAAAGTGTTAATAATGCAAAAAAGAATAAAAGTAAAAATAATAGTTTGAGTGGAATATTGGGAAATATTTTTGTTGAAAGTTCTGCCGAAAACCAAAGCAAATAGGTAATGCAATAGGCTATAAGTTGTGTTTTCTTAGAAAATCGTGAAGTTAATTTATGTGATAATAGAACATAATATGCCAGAAAATCAACAATATTAAAAAAATAAGAAATAAATGTATAAAACAAATCTAACATAAATAACCTCACTAAAATTTAATAACAGAATGACTATAGAGGAACAACAATTTTTGCATAGAACAAATTATCTACGGTAAATGTAGTAATTCCATGGTAACTATCCACGATGAATCGAATGGTTTTCGTACCAATTCCATGGTAGGATTTATCTGATTTAGTTGTAAC
>ENA-ORSB01001473-ORSB01001473.1-human-gut-metagenome-genome-assembly--contig:-NODE-1473-length-21807-cov-9.979588_pt1 | contig 21807 bp, 20 predicted proteins | sample MGYA00242180_ERZ509144 | MGnify/ENA primary metagenome ERZ509144 (study PRJEB26280, sample SAMEA2338661) | human gut metagenome | biome: human gut; feature: human-associated habitat; material: faeces...
TGATACACTTTTGGCAGAGAGCTTTAAGGAACTGGCGTTAAAGCAGCCAATAGAGAAGATTACAATCAAAGAGATTACAGATAAGGCGGGCGTGATCCGCCCGACATTTTACAATCATTTTCAGGACAAATATGATCTGCTGGAGTGGATTATCGACAAGGAACTGCTGGAACCGGTGGAACCGCTGATCCAGAACGGGATGATCAACGAGGCGCTGGTGCTTCTGTTCAGCGGGATCGAGCGTGAGAAGGAGTTCTACACGAGGGCAAGCCGGCTGGAGGGACAGAACTCCTTCGGCAGCATTGCACAAAGCTGTGTGGAGCGTGTGCTGCTACAGGTCATCAAAGGACAGGCGGAAGGCAGAAAAAGCCGGTACGTGTGGCTGACACCAGAGCGTATCGCGGAGTATTATGCGCAGTCCATGTGTTATGTGGTGATCACCTGGATCAAGTCCGGAATGACGATATCGTCCAGGGAACTTGCGGAAATCTACAATTATATGATCAAGCGGTCGATGACGGATATTTTGTCGGAACTGTGATTGCGGTCAGAATACAAATGAATACAAATGTATAGATAGTTATACATTTCGGGTCGAGTGTATAATAACTCGATACACGGAGAAAAGATTGAATATTTTCATATTCGGTCTTTTTTTTATACAATGCTTTTATGGAAAGGAGAGAGGGATCATGATTAAATTTGGAAAAGCGGTCGTCAAGCTGCGAATACCGATTCTGATTCTCAGTATTCTCTTATTGATACCGTCGGCAATCGGATATTTTAACACGAGAGTGAATTATGATATCCTGACATATCTGCCGAAAGAGATTGAGACGATGAAGGGGCAGGATCTTCTGCTTGACGAGTTCGGAACGGGAGCATTCTCGTTTTGTGTAGTGGAGGGTATGGACGCGAAGGACATATCTGCAATGCGGGAACAGATGGAGGAAGTTCCTCACGTAAAATCAGTGATCTGGTATGATTCACTGGCAGACATCAGCATTCCGATGGAGATGCTGCCGGATGAGATCTATGATTTCTTTAATAATGATGAGAAGGACAGTACCTTGCTCGCAGTCTTATACGATACGTCGATGTCTGCGGACGAGACGATGGATGCGATCGAGGAACTGCGCGGTGTGGTAAAAGATCAGTGCTATATCAGCGGTATGTCGGCAGTGGTTACGGATATCAAGAACCTGTCGAACAAGGAGACTCCGATCTATGTGCTGATTGCAGTCATACTGGCGGTGGTGGTTCTGTCGCTGACGATGGATTCGGCTCTGGCGCCGATTTTCTTTTTGCTCAGTATCGGAATGGCGATTGTGTACAACCTGGGCACCAATGTTTTCAAGGGAGAGATTTCCTATGTGACGCAGGCGCTTGCGGCGGTCTTGCAGCTGGGTGTGACGATGGATTATTCCATTTTCCTATGGCACAGTTACGAGGAGCAGCAGGAGCGTTACCAGGGAGATAAAAAGCGTGCGATGGCGCATGCGATTTCCAATACGATCACATCGGTGGTCGGAAGCTCCATCACGACGGTGGCCGGTTTCGTGGCACTGTGTTTTATGAGTTTTACACTTGGTATGGATCTTGGAATTGTCATGGCAAAAGGTGTTGTTCTCGGTGTTATCTGCTGCGTTACGGTGCTGCCGTCGCTGCTGCTTGTATTTGACAAGGCGATCGAGAAGACGAAGCACAAGGTTATCATCCCGGATCTGGGACGGATTGCGGACTGGATCGTGCGTCACTACGGCGTATTCCTGATCGTATTCCTGGTGGTGTTAGGACCGGCAATTTACGGTTACACACATACGGATGTGTACTACGATCTCGCGGGAACACTGCCGAAGAGCTTAAGCAGTATTAACGCAAACGATAAGTTGAACGATGATTTTGAGATGGGTGCGACGCACATGATCATTGCGGACAGCAGTCTCTCGGCAAAAGATGCCAGCGCGATGTTAGATGAGATCAGCAAGGTCGACGGCGTGAAGATGGCGCTTGGCTTTGACTCGCTGGTAGGACCGGGCATCCCGAGGGAGTTTATCCCGGATGACGTAAAAGACGTTCTGATCAACGGCGATTATCAGATGATGGTGGTCGGCTCGGAATATGCGGTTGCTTCCGATGAAGTGAACGCACAGTGTGAGGAGATCAACAATATCATCAAAAAATATGATTCCTCTGCCATGTTAATCGGTGAGGCGCCGTGTACGAAGGATCTGATCGAGATCACGGATGAGGACTTTAAGACAGTCAGCATCGTGTCGATCGGTGCAATTTTCGTGATTATCGCACTGGTATTTAAGTCGGTATCACTGCCGATCATTCTGGTGGCGGTCATCGAGTTCGCTATTTTTATCAACATGGGTATTCCGGCATATACGCACCCGACGCTGCCGTTTATCGCTTCTATCGTCATCGGTACGATTCAGCTCGGCGCGACGGTCGATTATGCGATTCTCATGACAACAAAGTACAAGAAGCTTCGCTACAACGGAGCGGACAAGAGGGAAGCGATTGCGACGGCGCTTCGCAGCTCTATCCAGTCGATCATTGTCAGTGCGCTCAGCTTCTTTGCAGCGACCTTCGGTGTCGGCATGTATTCCAATATTGATATGATCAGTTCCCTGTGTATTCTGATGGCACGCGGAGCAATCATCAGTATGTTTGTCGTTATTTTCATTCTGCCGTCCATGTTTATGATTTTTGATAAACTGATCTGTGCGACGAGCATGGGATTTCGCAAGAAAAAGAGTGCGACGGTGAATGTGTCGGAAAACAATGTATCGGTACAGTAACGGGAAAGGAAGGTAAAAATCATGAAATTACCAGAGTTAAAATCAAAATTCAAAAATAGATATGCAATCCGCATTATTGCCGGAGTCCTGGTCGTTACGCTTGTTGCAACAGGTTCCTCCGTCTACAGTGTTAATGCGGCAAAGGCAGGCAGCGCTGCCACAGAGAACGTGGAGGAGACGGAAGTTTCTGAGGAGGCGGAAGATACGGAAGATGCCGAGAGCAGCTTAAAGGATCTGCTGGATAACGGAAGCAAAGTAAGCGAGAAAGAGATCGGAAAAGAAGAGACAGTATATGTCATCGCCGACAATACCGGCAAGGAGCAGAAAATCATTGTCTCCGATCATCTGATCAACAACGATGACAAGGATACGCTTGAAGATGCATCCACATTAAAAGATATTGAAAATGTAAAAGGCGATGAGACCTTTACACAAAGCGGCAATAAGGTGACATGGCAGGCAGACGGCAATGACATTTTCTACCAGGGAACGTCAGAGAGCGAGCTGCCGGTGACACAGAAGCTGACCTACTATCTGGACGGCAAGGAAGTGACGCCGGAGGAGCTTGCCGGAAAATCCGGTGAGGTTACGATACGGTTCGACTACACGAACAACCAGAAAGTGACAGCGAAGATTGACGGAAAAGACGAAGACATCTATGTACCGTTTATGGCAGTCAGCGGCATGATCCTCGGAGATGAATTCTCGGATATCGAGGTGGAAAACGGTAAGGTGATCTCCGACGGAAGCAACAATGTCGTAGTTGGCTATGCACTTCCGGGGCTGAAGGAAAGCCTGAACGTAAAGGACGACGATTTCGACGGGGATGTCACCATTCCGGATTACGTGGAGGTAAAGGCAAAGGTTGAGAACTTCAAGCTTGATACCACGATGACGGTGGTTATGAATGCAACGAACTTCATCAGCGCCGACAGCGACAATGACACCTCGAAGCTGGATGAGGTATTTGACACACTCACAGACGCGATGGATCAGCTGACCGACGGCTCCGCAGAACTGGCAGACGGCGTAGACACCTTGAAGTCCAAGATGGGCGACTTTAAGGACGGCGTTGGCACCCTGCAGTCCGGCGTTCATGCATACACGGACGGAGCAGGAAAAATCGCAAGCGGTATTACGCAGCTTTCCGACAGCATTCCGACATTATCTAACGGCGTTGGCACATTGAACAGCAGTGCGGCAACGATTGCGGACGGCGTAGAACTGTTGGACAATACCTTAAAGACTTCCTTCACCGATCAGGAGAAGGCGGCGATGCAGACACAGGCATCGTCCGCAGTGGATGCACAGGCAGAGGCGATCAAGAATCGGGCATCCGCAGCGGTAGATGCGCAGGCAGAAGCGATTAAAAATCAGGCATCTTCCACGGTAGATGCACAGGCAGAAGCGATCAGGAGTCAGGCATCTGCAGTGGTAGATGCGCAGGCAGAAGCGATTAAGACACAGGCAGAGGCAGTAGTGGACGGTCAGGCGGAAGCGATTAAGAATCAGGCTGCACAGCAGGCAGGCGCAAAGTTTGATAACGGACAGTATGAAGCCATCAAGAATCAGGCAACGCAGGAGATTACCACGAAGATGGACGGTCTGAAGGGATCTCTGACATCTTCTGCGGATGTGCAGAATCTGATTAACGGAGCGGCACTTGCATCGGTTGCAGCGCAGCATCCTACAGAGACCATCGCAGAGATTCAGACCAATCATGCGGATGAAATCGCAGAGGCACAGCAGACGGTTGCAGCACAGCTTGATACCACAATTACAACGCAGCTTGGCGGAGCGGCAGATTCTCTGGCAACGGGTGTGGCAGATACTGCGAAACAGGTCGCTCAGGCAACGGCAGGCGAGGCAGCAGTAACGGGAGCAAAGACAGCAGCCGGAGATGCAGCGGTACTCGGAGCGAAGGCGGCAGCCGGAGATGCAGCGGTACTCGGAGCGAAGGCAGCAGCCGGAGATGCAGCGGTACTCGGAGCAAAGGCAGCGGCCGGAGATGCAGCGGTACTTGGAGCGAAGGAAGCAGCCGGAACGGCAGCTGTGTCAGCGGCAGAACAGACAAAGTCCACGATGGCGGCAAGTATTGAGCAGCAGAGCTCGGGCGGATACAGTCTGGTAACCGGAGCGAGAGCACTGGCTAATGGTACCCAGAGTCTGGCAGATGCGGTACCGGCACTGACATCCGGTGTGGCGCAGCTTAAGAACGGAAGTGCAGAACTGGTTTCCAACAATCAGAAGCTCAACGATGGCGTCAACGCGTTAAGTGATGGTACCGACGCAGTGATCGACGGTGTGGATCAGTTATCGGACGGCGCACATCAGCTGGCAGACGGAATCGTTACCTTCAACGAGGAGGGAATTGAGAAGATCTTAAATTCCTACCACGGTGATATTGAGCCTCTGATGGATCGTATCCAGGCGGTTCTGGATGCCGGTGAGGACTATCAGACCTACACGGATATTGCGGACGGCGTGAACGGAAGCATTAAGTTCATCTACAAGACAGATGCGGTGAAAGAGGACTAATGAAAATTGTCTCAATAAATCCGTATTTGTTCTGGAAATATTGTAAGAAGAGAGTATAATAATAAGGAGTCATGTGAGGGAGGACGGAAATGAACTGGATAGAGAATGTTCTGATTATAGCGGGAGTGTCGCTTGATATTTTCGCGGCGATGGAGTGCCAGGGCGCATTGGTCGCAAAAGTGGACAAAAAACAGTTGTCCGTCATCTGCGCGTTGATCGCTGTATGGCAGCTTTGCGCGCTGGCGCTCGGGAACTATCTGTCCGGTCTCCTTTACAGAAATGAGCTGGCACACGATGAGAATTTTGTAGGACTTGTGATTGCGGCGGTGATCTTTTTCGGACTCGGCATCCGTCTGATTGCGAAGGCAATCAAGAACGAATGGGTCAATGAGCGCCGGGAGGAGAGCCTTGATGTGAAAAAGTTCCTGAGGATGACTGCGGTGACAAGCATCTATACGCTGCTTGCGGGGATCGCATTCGGATTCCTGGGGACGAACGTTGCGCTGATGCTGATCATCATCGTATGTATGACGATTGCATTCGTTGTGCTTGGCGTGTATACGGGTTATCATCTGGGATTTCAGCACAAGACAAAAGCATATGTCGGCGGAGCGCTTCTGCTTTGGATTGCCGGCATCGATGTGATTGTAAGACACATCATGTGCTAAAAAGAGGGAGAGTATTTCAAATAGAACCAGAGACGGTTGGGGAGCTGTCTCTGGTTTTTTCTGATCGGGGTGCGTTTACTCGCCGTTGAAAGAATCGGTGTGATACAGTATAATATTCTAGGAAGAAAGTATTACGTTTCGTAATGAGGGGAAAAGATGGAGAAGATCAGACATGACAGCAGCTATGAATGGCTGAGTGGCGAAAGCTGGAAGGAGTGGAGCGCGAGCTTCTTTTCGATGGGCTGGAAGATCTGGGGCGTGGTGTTAATCACAGAATTGTTTTTGTTTCTGTTTTTTAAGCCCACCGCGGACTGCGGCAGACTGCGCTATGGATGGCTGTTCATTGTGCGACCGAGCGGACTGCAGCTGTTGCTTCTTTTTGTGTACCGCCTGCTGACCGGCAGACAGAAGCGTGTATACAGCAGACGGGCGATGGCGGGATGCGCCATATTCCTGCTGACATCCTACGCGGCTGTGATGGCGTGGGTGCATACGAGCGTGACGCTGATGCCGATGGTTCTGTTGCTGCCGATGCTGCTGACGCCGCTCTACAAAGACCGGGTCATGACGCTTGTGCAGGCGGCGCTGCTCGTTGCAGCCTATGTGCTGGACTGTGTCTATTTTATACCTGCCAGTTCTTATTTCCCGCTGACAACCCCGTTTATTGAGGGCAGCATCTTCGTGGGAACGGTGTGCGGTATGCTGGTGGCGCTGGAACTGGTCAATGATTCGGCGATCGTGAACGATGAGCGTTCCAAGCGGGATTCCCTGACCAAGCTCTACAACCATGAAAGCTTTTATGAGGAGTTAGAGTATTACCAGAGAAGGTACGAGGAGAACCGGGAGCGTTTTTCGCTTGCGGTGATCGATATTGATAATTTTAAGAATGTCAATGATACCTACGGACATGCGTTTGGAGATGTCGTTTTAAAAGAAGTGGCAGACATCTGCGCCAGACACAAAGGCGCGGCGGGATTCTGTGCCCGCTATGGCGGCGAGGAGTTTGCCATCATATTTAAGGGAGCGGGAGTCGGACAGGCGGAAGAGATGGCGGAGCAGATCCGGCAGGAGTTTGAACAGAAAATGTTTACAACGCCGCAGGGGGAGCGGTCGTTTTCCGTGAGCATCGGTGTGGCGGAGTACGACAGGGCTTATCCGGGTGCCAGCGCGTTTTTTGAAGTGGCGGACGCTGCTCTTTACTGCGCAAAAAGAGAGGGCAAGAATCAGGTGAGACGATGAAAGTATTGTTGACGGCGGTGAATGCAAAATACATTCACTCAAATCTGGCAGTGTACGATCTGCGTGCCTATGTGGAGGCTTATGGCACCGGCGGGGCGCAGGTGGAAATCGGGGAATATACGATTAACCATACGATAGACTACATATTGGAAGGAATCTATAAGGCAAAGCCAGATGTGCTTTGCTTTTCCTGTTATATCTGGAATCTGGATTATGTGGAACAGCTGATGGACGAGTACCACAAGATCTGTCCCGAAGTGCCGATCTGGGTCGGAGGCCCGGAAGTGTCTTATGAGACGGAGGCGTTTCTAAAAGCGCATCCGCAGGTGACCGGGGCAATGGTCGGCGAGGGAGAAGAGACTTTTCTGGAACTGTGTGAGAACTACGCAAAAGCGGGTGCCGGAGCGAAGGCGGGGAAGGTGGATTTCCCGGGAATCAAGGGAATCATGTACCGTGCCGGAGAGAGCCTCGTAAAAACCGGAGCGCGCGAGCCGCTGGATTTAAACCGGATTCCGTTCTGCTACGGAGCCGTTGAAGATTTCCGGAACCGCATCATCTATTATGAATCGAGCAGAGGATGTCCGTTCCGGTGCAGCTACTGTCTTTCCTCGGTGGAAAAGACACTGCGGTTCCGGGATGTGGAGCGGGTGAAAAAAGAACTGGCATTTTTTTTGGAGCAGGAAGTCGCGCAGGTGAAGTTTGTGGACCGCACCTTTAACTGCAGGCATGAACATGCCATGGAGATCTGGAAGTTTTTAATCGAACATGATAATGGCGTGACCAACTTCCATTTTGAGATATCTGCCGATCTTCTGACGGATGAGGAGATTGCGCTGATCGGTCAGATGCGGCCGGGACTGATCCAGCTGGAGATCGGCGTGCAGTCCACGAACGACGCCACAATCACCGAGATTCACCGGACGATGCAGCTGGATCGCCTGAAAGCGGTAGTAAGGAGCATCCAGGAAAAAGAGAATATTCACGAGCATCTGGATCTGATCGCAGGTCTGCCCTATGAGGGCTATGAGACATTTGCGCGTTCGTTTGATGAGATTTATGCGTTAAAGCCCAATCAGCTTCAGCTTGGATTCTTAAAAGTGCTAAAAGGTTCTTACATGTATGAGCATGCCACAGAGTATGGTCTGATCTACCGCAGCAGACCGCCGTATGAGGTGCTTAAGACAAACTGGCTGGGGTTTGGGGAGATCCTTCGCATCCGGCAGGTGGAAGAGATGCTCGAGGTGTATTACAACAGCGGACAGTACGCCACAGCAATCCGGCTTCTGGAGACGCAGTATGCGAGTGCGTTTGCCATGTTTGCGGAACTGGGAACTTTTTATGAGGAGCACGGTTATTTTGGAATGGGTCATTCCAGGATGCGCAGGGCGGAGATCCTGCTGGAATTTGCAAAAGAGCGTAAGCCGGGACTGCTTCCGGTGCTTGGTGAGGGTCTGGTATATGACCTGTATGAAAGAGAGAATCTCGGAAGCAGACCTTCGTGGGCAGCAGATGCGAATGAATGGAAACAGATTGCGCGCCGGTATGGTAAAAATGGAAAGCAGTCGCACATTGAGCGGTTTTTCTACCGGTTTTCCGGCCACAGGCAGGATACCGCATCGCTCCCGGAGAGGCTGGAAGAACCGGTCTATGTGAGATTTGACTATACCGGAAGGGATCCGCTCGATCACCAGGCGCGGCATGAATATCTGGAGCCTTCCGGGGAATAACCGGAAAGAGGGGAGAATAGATTGTTAGAGGATTATGTGGTCATTGATCTTGAGATGACGGGATTGAATGCGAAGACGGACGCCATTCTGGAAGTGGGAGCCGTGCGCGTCAGAGACGGCAGACAGACGGAAACGTATGGCGCTATTTTAAAGTGCGGGCGGGAATTGTCAGAGCGCGTGGTAGAACTGACGGGCATTACGCCGGAGATGGCGGCAGGCGGCAGGGAGCCGGAAGAGGCGATGCGGGAATTTTTTACATTCCTGGGGGACGATGTGCTGGTCGGCCAGAATGTGATTTTTGATTACAGCTTTCTGAAACAGTGGTCGGTCAACCACGGTCAGACGTTTGAGCGAAATGCTGTGGATACCTTAAAGCTGGCGAGGCGCTTTCTTCCGGCGGAGCAGAAAAAGGATCTGGAAAGTTTGTGTACCTATTTCGGGATCGGGCGTGAGCGGGCGCACCGTGCGCTCGATGATGCGATGGCGACCGGAATCGTGCTGGAGAGATTAAAACAGGAGTACGGTACGGTACAGCCGGAGGCGTTTCTGCCGTATGCGCTCTGTTACCGCACAAAAAAACAGACGCCCGCAACGGGACGTCAGATGGATGGCCTCAAGAAATATGCCGCGCATTACGGCATCCCGGAGACGGAGATCCCGGAGCAGATGACGCGGAGTGAGGCGTCGAGACTGCTTGACCGCTGGATCGCCGTGCACGGGCGGATGCCCCGGGATTAAGCATTTACTTTTTCCTCAAGCATGGCGACGATGGCGTTCTGTCTGGGGGATTCCAGTGCTCTCGCGGCGATGAGAAGACGGTCAAGTGCGTCGGAATCCATGGCGTTTAGATAATAGTCTGCGAGCATCCGGTAGTTCCCACTGTGATCGGACCCGCAGCTGATGCCGTACTCGAGAACCCGGACTGCCTCCGCGTCATGACCGAGCTTTTTCAAACATTCGGCGTACTCATAGATGGTGCGGCAGAGGGTGGTGTAGTTCTCGTCACAGGCGCAGAGCGTTTCCAGATTGGCAACGCCGTACTCCAGCTTGAGATCGGTGTTGGTCTTGCCGCCGAGGTTTAAGATTTTCTGTCCGGCAAGCGATTGGAGAGTCTCCTCATATTTTTTTAATTCGGGATTGTCATAGATACCCATTGGAAAATCGGCAAGAGGTATGGTAATATAGGGAAGCCCGCTGATGTCCTTGCGGCGTGTGTGGTTTGCTTCGTTCTCGCGGTTCCAGAAGCTCTCGGCAGCGGCTTCTTCGGCAGCGGTGCTTTTATGGCGCAGATAAGCAAACATACATACAAAAAAGATAAAAAGTCCTAAAAAAATCATGAGAATCATCCCTTCTTGTGGTATAGTGTAAAAGGTTCGCGCGGTATCCAGGGCGTGAACGGAAAGGTGGTAGAACGAAATGTACGATTTTGGTAAAAAAAAGAATAAAAAACTGCTTGCAGGAATCATCATTGTGGTTGTGGCAGCCATGCTTCTGACAACGGTGCTTGCAGCGTTATTATAAGTGTATTCCGCCGTTTTGCTTTCATGTAAAATATACTAAAAATCCCAGAGTGAGTCAAACATATTCGTGTTTATGCACCTTGAAAAGAAAGGCGCGTATGGGCTATAATGAGCGGAAGCAGAGTATATGCTTGGCAAAACAGGCGTTAGCAGAGCAGAGAACAGATATTTCAGAGGGAAGAATATGAAAAAGGGAACAGGTTTTTTGACATTGTTTGGGGGTGCAGTGGCACTTTACGCATTGCTGGCGGCACCGGTTTCCATGAGGGCACAGGAGACGGAGACGATTGAGGACGGTGTCTATATCGGCAATATTTATGTGGGCGGCATGACGGAGGAAGAAGCGGTCAGCGCGGTAGAAGCGTACGTGGAGAGCGCAGATTCGGCGGAGATGACATTGAAGACCGGCGATAAAAGTGTATCCGTGACGGCAGCTGATCTTGGAATATCCTTTTCCAACTTAAACGTGGTGGACGAGGCGATAGATGTCGGCAGAAGCGGCAACCTCATCAAGCGGTACAAGGACAAGAAGGATCTGCAGCAGGGGGACAAAGTGATTGCACTCTCACTGGATGTGGATTCCGATGCGGTGGCATCCATCCTTTCCGAGAAAGCGGCGCAGCTGAACCAGGAGGCTGTGGATAATGGTCTGGTTCGTGAGAACGGTGCGTTTAAGATCATTAAGGGCGAGCAGGGCATCGAGGTCAACGTGGAGGATTCCATTGCGGCGATCGAGAACTATATCAGCAGTGAGTGGGACGGTGGCAACGCCGAGATCGAGCTCGTGGCGGAAGTGGTGGAGCCGCGCGGCAGCGAGGAAGATCTGGAGCAGATCACGGATATGATGGGAAGCTATACGACGAATTACAAGGATTCCGGTCAGAACCGCTGCGACAACATCTCCAATGCAACCAGCAAGATCAATGGTACACTGCTTTATCCGGGCGAGGAATTTTCCGTCTATGAAGCGATCGGACCGCTGGATGCGGCAAACGGATACGAACTGGCAGGTGCCTACGAGAATGGTCAGACGGTTGAGTCCTACGGCGGCGGTGTGTGCCAGGTATCTACGACTTTGTACAACGCAGTCATTCTGGCGGAGCTTGAGATCACGCAGCGCTCGAATCATTCCATGATCGTAAGCTATGTGAAGCCATCCATGGATGCGGCGATTGCAGGCGATTACAAGGATCTGCGTTTTGTCAATAATCAGGACATTCCGATTTATATTGAGGGGTACACCGAGGGAAAGAATGTCACCTTTAAGATCTACGGACACGACACGAGACCATCGAACCGCGTTGTGACTTATGAGAGTGAAGTGGTATCCGAGCAGGATCCGGGCACGCAGTATGTGGCGACCGGAGATCCGGCGGGTTATATGAAGACTGCGCAGGGCAAGCATATCGGCTATGTGGCAAGACTGTGGAAAGTTGTCACGGTAGACGGTGTGGAGGAGAGCCGGGAGATTTTTAATAAGAGTACCTACAAGGCGTCTCCGAAGATTGTAAACGTGGGAACGGCATCAGCAGACCCGAATGTGTCTGCGGTGATTGGCGCGGCGCTTGCGACCGGGGATGAAGCAACCATCAATGCGGCGGTTGCACCTTATGCGGCGAGCGCGGCAGCAATCTTAAATCCGGCACCGGTAGAACAGCCGTCGCAGGAAGAGCAGGCGATTACCGGAACGGTGGATGAGAGCCAGATTACAGGCGGAGAATAAAAGTATAAGAGATTGTTTAAGGCTGCCTCAGAAGAGACAGCCTTAAGCTGTAAATAAACGGGAGAACACAGATGAAGATCGGAAAACTGCCGGAGAGCGTACTGAAGCGCTCCGTATTCAAACAAATACATACCAGACGCCCCGAGGTTGTCTTAGGAGCCGGCGTCGGAGAGGACTGCGCTGCGATCAAGCTGGCGGAGGATGAGACGCTCGTGATGTCCACAGATCCGATCACCGGAACGGCGAAGGACATCGGGACACTTGCGATCCAGATTACGGTGAATGATCTGGCGAGTGCAGGGGCGGAGCCGGTGGGTGTTCTGCTCACGGTGCTGCTGCCGGAGAGCGTGGAGGAGCCCGAACTGCGTGCCATGATGGCACAGGTGGAGGAAGCCTGCGCCAAGGCAAAGATTCAGGTGATGGGCGGACATACGGAAGTGACGGCGGTGGTCAATCAGCCGGTGATCTCCGTCTGCGGTGTCGGAAAAGTGAAGGACGGTTGTCTGATCTCGACCGGAGGGGCGAGACCGGGCATGGATATTCTTGTCACAAAGTGGATCGGAATTGAGGGAACTTCCATTATCGCAAAGGAAAAAGAGACAGAATTAGAGACAAAGTTTTCGGTGCCTTTTGTCGAGAAGGCAAAAGCACTGGATGCTTATATATCGGTACAATCAGAGGCCGCAGTCGCCGTCAAGTCTGGCGTTAGTGCAATGCATGACGTCACGGAGGGCGGAATATTCGGTGCGCTCTGGGAAATGGCGGAAGCATCTGGCGTCGGACTTGAAATTGATTTGAAAAAGATACCGGTCCGTCAGGAGACCATTGAGGTCTGTGAATTTTTCGGAATCAACCCCTACCAGCTGATTTCCAGCGGCTGTATGCTGATGGCGGCAGAGGATGGCAATCTGCTGGTGAGAGAACTGGAGAAGGCGGGAATCCCTGCCACGATTATCGGAAAGGCAACCGCGGGGAACGACCGTGTTCTTTTGAACGAGGAGGAGCGCAGATTTTTGGAGCCTCCGAAGGCGGACGAATTATATAAGGCGATATAAAGGAGAAGAAGCGATGCGTGAAAAGATTTTGACATTTATAGAGAAGAACAGCCGGATTGACTTAAAGGAGCTTGCCATTGTGCTCGGTGTCGATGAGACAACGGTTATGAATGAGCTTGAGAAAATGGAAGAGGAGCACATTATCTGCGGCTACCACACACTGATCGACTGGGATAAAGCGGGCATTGAGAAAGTGACCGCGTTAATCGAGGTCCGTGTGACACCGCAGCGCGGCATGGGCTTTGACAAGGTGGCAGAGCGGATCTACAACTATCCGGAGGTCAATTCCGTTTACCTCATCTCCGGAGGCTTTGATTTTATGGTGACGATCGAGGGAAAGACCCTGCGCGAGGTTTCGCAGTTCGTGTCTGATAAGCTTTCCCCGCTGGATTCCGTGCTCAGCACGAAGACCAACTTCATCCTGAAGAAGTATAAGGATCATGGAACTGTAATGGCAGAGCAGCCCAAAGATGAAAGGATAGAGATGTAAGATGAGAGATCCGTTAAATAAGACAATCACAACGATCCAGCCGTCTGGTATCCGAAAGTTCTTTGACGTCGTCCATGAGATGAAGGACGCGATCTCTCTGGGTGTCGGCGAGCCGGATTTTGATACCCCGTGGCATATCCGCGACGAGGGTATTTATTCCCTGGAAAAAGGAAAGACACACTATACATCCAATGCCGGACTCAAGGAATTAAAAGTGGAGATCGACCATTATCTGGACCGGCATTACGGGGTGTCCTATGATCCGGATCATGAGATCATGGTGACGATCGGAGGCAGCGAGGCGATCGATGCGGCGATGCGCGCCATGCTTGATCCGGGAGATGAGGTTTTAATCCCGCAGCCGAGCTACGTGTCCTACGTGCCGTGCGCCGTGCTTGCAGGAGGCGTTCCGGTGATCATTGAGCTGAAGGCGGAGAATGAATTCCGTCTGACGCCGGAAGCGCTGGAGGCTGCCATCACACCGAAGACCAAGCTTCTGGTGATGCCGTTCCCGAATAATCCGACCGGCGCCATTATGGAGAAAAAAGATCTGGAAAAGATCGCGGACATCGTAAGAGAGCACGACCTTTATGTCATTAGCGACGAGATATACTCGGAGCTGACGTATCTGGAGCGGCATGTGACGATTGCCTCCCTGCAGGGAATGCGTGACCGGACGATCGTGATCAACGGTTTCTCCAAATCCCATGCCATGACAGGCTGGCGTCTGGGGTATGCGTGCGGACCGCGCATCATCATCGAGCAGATGTTAAAGATTCATCAGTTCGCGATTATGTGTGCGCCGTCCACCAGCCAGTATGCGGGCGTGGAGGCACTGCGCAACGGAGATGAGGATGTGGCTGCCATGCGCGAGGAGTATAATGGCAGACGCCGCTATCTGTTGCACCGGTTTAAAGAGATGGGATTGTCCTGTTTTGAGCCGTTTGGCGCATTTTACGTGTTTCCGTGCATCAAGGAGTTCGGAATGACATCAGAAGAATTTGCGACGGAGCTGCTCAATCAGCAGAAATTAGCCGTTGTCCCGGGCACTGCGTTCGGAGACTGTGGAGAGGGATTTTTGCGCATTTCCTATGCTTACTCGCTGGATAATCTGAAGAAGGCGATGGACCGCATGGAGGCGTTTATCACAGATCTTCGCAAGAGATCATAAGAAAAAGGGAGGAGGGCGTTTCCTCCCGAATGGAGACTGACATGGCAAAGCTGAATGTTGTATTATATGAGCCGGAGATTCCGGCAAACACCGGAAATATCGGCAGAACATGCGTGGCGACAGGGACAAGACTGCACCTGATCGAACCGCTGGGATTCCATCTGGATGAGAAAGCAATCAAGCGTGCGGGCATGGATTACTGGAGTGAACTGGATGTGACCACCTATGTCAACTGGGAAGATTTCTGCGGGAAGAACCCGGGCGCTAAAATTTATATGGCGACGACGAAGGGCAGACATGTATACACCGAGGTATCCTATGAGCCGGACTGCTATATTATGTTTGGAAAAGAGAGCGCCGGGATTCCGGAGGAGATCTTAAAAGCCAATCCGGACACCTGTGTGCGGATTCCGATGATCGGCGAGACGCGGTCGCTCAATTTATCCAATTCGGTTGCGATTGTGCTGTATGAGGCATTGCGGCAGAATGAGTTTGACCACATGAAGCTGCAGGGCGAGCTGCACCGGCTGCGCTGGGAAGATTAGAGAGGGTACAGATGGGAATTATCAAGGCAAGACAGTTGGTTCATGAATATATCAGACGCGATGAGGAGGGCAATGTGGAGTCCATCTCCACAGCGCTCGACCACGTCGATCTGGATGTGGAAGCGGGAGATTTTATTGCTATTTTGGGACACAACGGTTCCGGCAAATCCACGCTTGCAAAACACATTAACGCGCTCCTTCTGCCGAGCGAAGGCTCGCTCTGGGTGGATGGCAGGGATGTCACAAAGGAAGAGAATACATTTGCGGTGCGTCAGACTGCGGGTATGGTATTTCAGAATCCGGACAACCAGATCATTGCGAGCGTCGTGGAGGAGGATGTCGGCTTCGGACCGGAAAATATCGGCGTGCCGACGGATGAGATCTGGAAGCGCGTGGAAGAAAGCCTTGGTGCGGTAGGGATGCTCTCGTACCGTCATCATTCGCCGAACAAGCTTTCCGGCGGACAGAAGCAGCGCGTGGCGATCGCCGGGGTCATGGCGATGGAACCGAAGTGCATTGTGCTCGACGAGCCGACTGCCATGCTTGATCCGAACGGGCGGAAGGAAGTCATCCGCACGGCGCATGAACTGAACCGGAAAAAAGGCGTGACGATCATTTTGATCACACATTATATGGAGGAAGTCGTGGACGCCGACAAGGTGATCGTGATGGATCAGGGAAAAGTCGTCATGCAGGGAACGCCGCGGGAAGTGTTTTCCCAGGTGGGAAAACTCAAGGAGTACAGACTGGATGTGCCGCAGGTGACGATTTTAGCAGATCTGCTGCGCCAGTCCGGCATTGATGTACCCGTCGGTGTGCTGCACCGCCAGGAACTTGTGGACGCGATTCTTCGTGTGGCACAGATCGGAGAGTAGAAATGTCAATTATTTTAGATAAAGTGAATTTTGTATATAGTGAGGAGACCGCGTACCAGATTCAGGCGTTAAAGGATGTGAACCTTGAGATTAAGGACGGACAGTTCATCGGCATCATCGGACATACCGGTTCCGGCAAGTCAACGCTGATTCAGCACCTGAACGGTCTGATGAAGGCAACCTCGGGAACGATCTATTTTCATGGACAGGATATTTATGAGGAAGATTTTGACCTGAGAGAACTGCGCAACCGGGTGGGACTGGTGTTCCAGTATCCGGAGCATCAGCTTTTCGAGACGACAATTTTTGATGACGTCTGCTTTGGTCCGAAGAACCAGGGACTTTCCAAGGAAGAGGCGGGACTGCGGGCGTTTGAGGCACTGCGCAGTGTTGGTATGCCGGAGGAGCTTTATTACCAGTCGCCGTTTGATCTCTCGGGAGGGCAGAAGCGCCGTGTGGCGATCGCCGGAGTGCTTGCCATGAAGCCGGAGGTGCTGATCCTGGATGAGCCGACCGCGGGACTTGACCCGGCAGGAAGAGACGAGATCTTAGACCTTGTGGCACGGATGCACCGCGAGCGGAACATGACGGTCATTCTGGTGTCGCACAGTATGGAGGATGTCGCCAAGTATGTGGAGCGCATTATCGTGATGAACCATGGACAGGTGATGTTCGACGACACACCGAAGGAAGTGTTCCGGCACTATAAGGAGCTGGAGACGATCGGACTCGCGGCTCCACAGGTGACTTACCTGATGCACGAACTGAAGGAGCACGGGCTTTCCGTGGATACGGAGGCGACGACGGTGGAGGAAGCCAGAGCCAGCCTGATGCAGGCATTGACGGGAATTGATTCCGGCAGGAGCGATATTCACCGGTAAGGTGTGCCGCGGCAGGAATCATTTTACGGAGGAAAGAGTCACCGGCGGGCGCCGATGAAGAATTCCGGTAGGGAGGAAGTTTATACATGTTGAGAGATATTACACTGGGCCAGTATTATCCGGCAGATTCTGTGATCCATAAACTGGACCCGCGTGTGAAACTGTTTAGTACAATGATCTATATCATATCCCTGTTCTGCTTCCGTGGCGTGGCAGCGCTTGCGATTGCAACGGTATTTCTGATTACAGTCATAAAGCTGTCGAAGGTGCCGTTTAAGTTCATGGTAAAGGGATTAAAGGCAATCATGATTCTGATGTTAATCACGGCGGTGTTCAATCTGTTTTTGACGCCCGGTGAGGCACTGGTAAGCGTCTGGCGTTTTACGATCACGAAGGAAGGCGTGACCAGCGCGGTGCTGATGGCGATCCGCCTGACCTATCTGATTCTCGGAACCTCAATCATGACGCTGACCACAACGCCGAACCAGCTGACAGATGGTCTGGAAAAAGCGCTGATGCCGCTTTCTAAGATCGGTGTTCCGGTGCACGCGATTGCAATGATGATGTCGATTGCGCTCCGCTTTATTCCGATTCTGATTGAGGAGACGGATAAGATCATGAAAGCGCAGATGGCACGCGGAGCCGATTTTGAGAGTGGCAATCTGTTAAAAAAAGTCAAAAGCATGATCCCGCTTCTGGTGCCGCTGTTCGTGTCAGCATTCCGGCGCGCGGATGATCTTGCAATGGCGATGGAGGCGCGCTGCTATAACGGCGGAGAGGGCAGAACGAAGATGAAGCCGCTGCGCTATGAGGGACGCGACCGCCTGTCCTATCTGATCATGTGGCTGTATCTGGCGCTCATCATTCTGTGCAGAATCTTTGTGCCATGGCCGCAATAAAGCTGCAAGGAGAAATGGTTTGGAGAAAGAGGTAAAACGTGTAAAAATGACCGTGGCGTACGACGGCACGAATTATAAAGGATGGCAGGTGCAGCCCAACGGAATCACGATCGAGGAAGTGCTGAACCGCCATCTTTCCTCGCTTTTGGGGGAGGAGATCGCAGTGACCGGCGCAAGCCGCACGGATTCCGGCGTCCATTCGCTGGGAAACGTGGCAATTTTCGATACGACGACGCGCATGCCGGCGGATAAGATTTCGTTTGCACTGAATCAGCGTCTGCCTGAGGATATTGTCGTGCAGGGTTCCTGCGAGGTTCCTGCGGACTGGCATCCGCGCTATCAGAACAGCCGCAAGACATATGAGTACCGCATTTTGAACCGGACATTCCGCATGCCGACGAGAAGGCTGGATACTTATTTTTACCACCACAGCCTGGATGTGGAGAAGATGAGCCGGGCGGCGGCGTACCTGGAAGGAGAGCACGACTTCAAGAGCTTCTGTGCGGTCAACGCGCAGGTGAAGACCACGGTCCGGACAATCTATGCGTGCAGCGTCACAAAAGCGGACGACATCATCACAATCCGGGTGACCGGCAACGGTTTTTTGTACAATATGGTCCGCATTATTGCCGGGACGCTGATACAGGTCGGCGGAGGTCAGATCGAGCCGGAGCAGATAGAGCAGATCCTCGCGGCGCGCGACAGGGAGGCTGCGGGACCGACCGCACCGGCGCACGGACTGACCATGATGGGAATTGAATATATGGAAGAAAAAGATATTGACACGCAAGGAGTCGTGTAATATAATATGTAAGTCTGTGATAGTGAATAAATGTCATTCCAAAGCCCCGGAGTGCCATTTAACTATAAACAATATGACATGGAGGACAGTGTGCCGGACATTCACGCTGCCTGAGATGAACAGCATTTTTCTAGGAGGAATAACGATGAAGACTTTTATGGCTAGCCCAGCTACCATTGATAGAAAATGGTATGTAGTTGACGCTGAAGGTATGACATTAGGACGCCTGGCATCTGAAGTTGCCAAGGTATTAAGAGGAAAGAATAAACCAATCTTTACACCACATATCGATACAGGTGATTACGTAATCGTAGTGAACGCTGAGAAGGTAAAGGTTACCGGTAAGAAGTTAGATCAGAAGGTTTACTACAATCACTCTGATTATGTTGGCGGTATGAAAGAGACCACATTAAAAGAGATGATGGCTAAGCACCCGGAGAGAGTGATCGAGCATGCTGTTAAGGGAATGCTTCCGAAGGGACCTCTTGGAAGAGAGATGTATACAAAGTTATTCGTATACGCAGGTCCGGATCACAAGCACGCAGCTCAGAAGCCAGAAGCTTTAACATTTTAATGAGGAGGTAAAAGACATTGGCTAACGCAAAATATTACGGAACAGGAAGAAGAAAATCATCTGTTGCCAGAGTATACTTAGTACCGGGTACAGGTAAGGTTACAATCAATAAAAGAGATATGGACGAATACTTCGGATTAGATACACTGAAGGTTATCGTTCGTCAGCCGCTTGCAGCTACAGAGACAGCTGATAAGTTTGACGTATTAGTAAACGTTCGCGGTGGTGGTTACACAGGTCAGGCAGGAGCTATCCGTCATGGTATCGCCCGTGCATTACTGAACGTAGATGCTGATTACAGACCGATCTTAAAGTCCGCTGGATTCTTAACAAGAGATCCGCGTATGAAAGAGCGTAAGAAATACGGTCTCAAAGCAGCACGTCGCGCTCCGCAGTTCAGCAAGCGATAATCGACTGCTCAGACTATATCAAAATGGTTCAAAAAGCCCGGAAAATCAAGGTTTTCCGGGCTTTTGCTATATCTAAACGGGCTGATATGGTTTGACCAAATTTGGCAAAACGAGAGCCGATTTCATCCAATTTTTAGTGGTCCGCAAGTGGTTAACTGGCCAAAAAGAGGGCAAAAAGAGGGGGAAGTGGTTCCCAAAGTGGTTAACCGAGAGCCGATTTTGGGGGTGCTTTTCAGCCCTCCTTCCCCTCGTTTTTTGGCTGTGGCAGTTTGGCATAGTTTGAGCTAATTTGAATAATTGAATATGAATTTGATGTAGCACACAGTATAAATGCTGGGTGCTTTTTTCATTTCAGGAACTCGTATTCCGGCGATAGAAAGAGCCGTCACTTCACTTTTTATTTTGGAGTGGCGGCTTTTTCTATTTCCAGAAGCAACAGCAATAATTAGAAATGAGGTGAAGTCAATGAACACGCAAATCATCGCCATCGCCAACCAGAAAGGCGGCGTTGGCAAGACAACGACCTGTGCCAACTTGGGAATCGGGCTGGCGCAGGCCGGAAAGAAAGTCCTTCTGATCGACGGGGACCCACAAGGGAGCCTGACAATCAGCCTGGGAAATCCGCAACCGGACAAGTTGCCATTTACATTGTCCGATGCAATGGGCAAAATTCTGATGGATCAGCCTATACGCACTGGAGAAGGTATTCTGCATCATGCGGAAGGCGTAGACCTGATGCCTGCGGACATCCAGTTATCTGGTATGGAGGTATCCCTGGTAAATGCCATGAGCCGTGAGACTATCTTGCGGCAATATCTGGACACGCTGAAGGGGCAATATTCCCATATCCTCATCGACTGTCAGCCCTCTCTGGGTATGCTTACGGTCAATGCGCTGGCCGCTGCGAACAGGATCATCATTCCCGTTCAGGCGGAGTACCTGCCCGCCAAAGGACTGGAACAGCTGCTCTCTACGGTAAACAAGGTAAAGCGGCAGATCAATCCCAAGCTCCAGATAGACGGTATCCTGCTGACGATGGTGGACAGCCGAACCAACTTTGCCAAAGAGATCTCCGCGCTCCTGCGGGAGACCTATGGCAGTAAGATCAAGGTATTCGGCACAGAGATCCCCCATTCTGTCCGGGCAAAGGAAATCAGCGCCGAGGGAAAAAGCATTTTTGCCCATGATCCCGGCGGCAAGGTGGCTGAAGGCTACAAAAATCTGACGAAGGAGGTGTTGAAACTTGAAAAGCAGCGCGAAAAAAATAGAGCTGGCCTCGGTAGATGATCTGTTCTCCACCGAAGAAGGCCGTCAGGATGCAAAGCTGGAAAAGATTCAGGAGATTCCGCTGTCTGAACTGCATCCCTTTAAGAACCACCCATTCAAAGTCAAGGATGACGAAGCCATGATGGAGACCGCTGACAGTATCAAGCAGTATGGCGTTCTGGTTCCGGCGATTGCTCGACCGGACCCGGAGGGCGGTTATGAGCTGGTAGCCGGACACAGGCGGCACAGAGCCAGTGAGCTGGCAGAAAAGGAGACCATGCCGGTCATTGTTCGGGATTTGGATGATGATGCCGCCACGATCATTATGGTTGACAGCAACCTGCAACGAGAAAGTCTGCTCCCCAGTGAAAGAGCATTTGCCTACAAGATGAAGCTGGATGCCATGAAAAGACAGGCTGGCAGACCGAGTAAAGAAAATGTGTCCCAAGTTGGGACACAAAAGCGATCAGACCAGTTGCTTGCTGAACAGGTGGGGCAAAGTCGAAATCAAATTCAGCGCTATATCCGTCTGACAGAGCTGATTCCTGAATTGATGGACATGGTGGATGAAAAGAAAATTGCCTTAAATCCTGCTTATGAGCTGTCCTTTCTCA
>ENA-ORSB01001486-ORSB01001486.1-human-gut-metagenome-genome-assembly--contig:-NODE-1486-length-21609-cov-2.892874_pt1 | contig 21609 bp, 17 predicted proteins | sample MGYA00242180_ERZ509144 | MGnify/ENA primary metagenome ERZ509144 (study PRJEB26280, sample SAMEA2338661) | human gut metagenome | biome: human gut; feature: human-associated habitat; material: faeces...
TTTCTTACGCAGCGAAACAGCAAGTGTTTCACTGCTGAGTGAACAGTAACGAAAAATCCACAGCAGTAAAATGACAAAAATCAGATTCTAAATAATTGCAGCAAAAATATTCGCGCATCAAATATCTTAAAAACTCCAAACAGAACCGAAAATCAAATAGAGAATAGATAGAGGAAAAATGGTATGACAAGAGAAAAGTATGAGTCATTGCCTTTGAGCACGCTGAAAGCGCTGGCAAAATCCAGAAACATGAAGGGGATTTCCACCCTGCGGAAAGAAGCGCTGATTGAGCGGATGCTGGAAGAAGATCAGAAAGAAAACCAGAAAAACATGGAAGAGCCGGCGGTTCTAAAAGAGGAAAAAAAGACGGAAACTGTACAGGATCAGAATCAGGAACCGCAGGAAAAGCGGGAGGACGGTATGGAGCGCCAGAATCGGGAAACCTCGGAAAACGGCACCGCGCGCCCGTACCAGAGACCGCGGTATGTCCGCCGGGAAGAGCGCAGTGAAAACGGAGAGCGCCAGGAGTACCGTCCAAGAGCGCCGCGTTTCAATGAGCGTAGATTTCAGGAACCACGGAATTATAATCAGAATAACCGTGAGGAAGAGCAAAGACAGGAGCCGCGTCAGGAAGCAGGGCAGGAAATGAGACAGGAGCCGCTGCGTCAGGAAGCAAGACCAGAGACGAGACAGGAACCGCGTCAGGAAACCAGCACGCTCGACAGCGGCCAGGAGGCCTGCGGCATCCTCGAGGTCATGCCGGACGGATTTGGATTTATCCGCTCCGACAACTATATGCCGGGCGACAGCGATGTCTACGTTTCCCCGTCCCAAATCCGCCGTTTCGGACTGAAAACGGGAGATATCATCCGTGGAAACACGAGAGTAAAGTCCGCAACCGAAAAATTCAGCGCCCTTTTATACTTAAAGAGCGTCAACAATCTGCCGCTCGACCAGATCATGCGCCGCGGCAATTTCGAAGATATGACACCGGTCTTCCCGGATGAGCGGCTGCGCCTTGAGCGCCCGGGCGGAAGCATGGCGATGCGGATCGTGGATCTTGTAAGTCCGATCGGAAAAGGCCAGCGAGGCATGATCGTCTCCCCGCCGAAAGCCGGAAAAACGACGCTTTTGAAGGATGCGGCAAAATCCATCCTGGCAAACTGCCCGCAGATGCATCTGATGATCCTGCTCATCGATGAGCGGCCGGAGGAAGTAACGGATATCAAAGAAGCCATCCAGGGAGATAATGTGGAAGTCATCTATTCCACCTTCGATGAGCAGCCGGAGCACCACAAACGCGTGTCCGAGATGGTCATTGAGCGCGCGAAACGTCTTGTGGAGAGTAAAAAAGACGTTACGATCTTCATCGACAGCATCACACGTCTCGCCAGAGCTTACAACCTGACCGTTCCGCCGAGCGGCCGTACCCTTTCCGGCGGTCTCGATCCGGCAGCACTCTACATGCCGAAACGGTTCTTCGGCGCGGCCAGAAACATGCGCGAGGGCGGAAGCCTGACGATTCTTGCAACGGCGCTTGTGGACACCGGAAGCAAGATGGACGATGTCGTTTACGAGGAATTCAAAGGCACCGGAAACATGGAACTCGTGCTCGACCGGAAACTGCAGGAACGCCGCGTCTTCCCGGCCATCGACATAGCCAAATCGGGAACAAGAAGAGAAGATCTGCTTCTGACACCGGATGAGCAGGAGGCCGTTTACAATATGCGGAAGGCATTAAACGGCATGAAATCCGAGGAAGCCGTGGAAAATATTCTGAACATGTTTGCCCGCACCAGAAACAACGGCGAACTGATTCAAATTTTAAAGAAACAAAAAATAGTATAAGGCTTGCAATTTTCAAAATTGTGTGATACAATGAGAAAGCTGTGCAAGGTTGATGAGATTTTGTCAGCCTGAAATACGAAATCATCAGAGTAAATCTGAGAAGATAACAATATTAAGAAGAGGTGAATAAAATGAGAGAAGGAATCCATCCAGAATACCATCAGGCAACTGTTACCTGCAACTGCGGAAATACTTTCGTAACAGGTTCTACCAAGAAAGAGATCCACGTTGAGATCTGTTCTAAATGCCATCCGTTCTACACTGGCCAGCAGAAAGCTGCTGCAGCTCGTGGACGTATCGAGAAGTTCAACAAGAAATACGGCATGAAATAAGAATTGAATCAAGCAAGATGAAAAACGGGCTGAGGTTGGAAGATCTCAGCCCGTTCTTGCGTTACGGATGCAGAAAATCCCCTTTGAGGAGGTAAACGTAAATTATGAAATCATCCAATATTGGCGGCCAGGCCGTGATGGAAGGCATCATGATGATGAACAAGGACCGCTATTCCGTCGCAGTACGCCGGCCGGACGGGGAGATTGAGGTTAAAGTAGAGCAGCACAAGCCGCTGACAAAGCACAAGGGGCTTTTAAAAGTTCCGATTCTGCGCGGTGTCTTCAGCTTTGCCGATTCGATGATCGTCGGCATGAGTTCACTTATGTACTCCGCTTCGTTCTATGAGGACGAGGAGGAGGAAAAGAAAAAGCCGGCGACGAAAGAGGAAGAGGAGCAGCAGAAAGCGAAAAAAGAAAAGACAGACAGGCTGATGATGTACGGAACCGTCACATTTTCCGTTGTCATCGCCGTCGTTCTCTTTCTGATGGTGCCGTACTTCCTGTCCGAACTGCTGCACAAAGCGGGAGCCGGAACGACACTGACCGCGGTGGCAGAGGCCTTTGCGCGTGTGGCACTGTTCCTCGGCTATCTGGCAGCCATTTCCCGTATGGAAGACATTCAGCGCGTGTTCATGTACCACGGCGCCGAGCATAAATGCATCAACTGCGTCGAGCACGGTCTGGAACTGAACGTGGAAAACGTCTTAAAGAGTTCCCGGGAGCACAAGCGCTGCGGAACGAGCTTTCTGATGTACGTCATCGTCATCAGCATCATCTTTTTCATGTTCATCCGGGTCGATTCCCCGGTGCTGAAAATTGTGATCCGCCTGCTTCTCATTCCGGTGATCGCGGGCGTTTCGTATGAAATTATCCGCCTGGCGGGAAAAAGTGACAATAAACTGGTCAACCTGATCAGTAAACCGGGCCTGATGCTGCAGCGCCTGACGACGCGCGAGCCGGATGCCGAGATGGCAGAGGTTGCGATCGCCGCTGTGGAGGCTGTGTTTGACTGGAGAGCGTACCTGAACGAAAACTTTGGTTATACGTACCCGGCCAAAACCGAAAAGAAAGAACATGAGGAGCCGTGACCGATGAGTGTGCACGATAGAAAAAACTTGAAATCTGCACTGGAATCCGCTATTCTGTACTTACAAAAGCAGGGGGTGGAGGAAGCCCGGCAGGACGCATGGCTTTTACTGGAGCATGTCTGCGGGATCAGCCACAGCACCTACTTTGTACACAGTGAAGATGAAATGCCAAAAGAACAGCAGGAGCAGTACGAAGCGCTGGTCAGAAAGCGCGGCGAACACATTCCGCTGCAGCAGCTGACCGGAGAGGCGTGGTTCTACGGAATCCCTTTTTTTGTGAATGAGCATGTACTGATTCCGCGGCAGGATACCGAGATTCTTGTGGAGGAAGCGCTCCGCGGCCTTCCAAAAGATGCACGGATTCTCGATCTCTGCACCGGTTCGGGATGCATCCTCATATCGCTTCTTGTGACGAGAGAGGACTGCACGGGAATCGGCGCGGATCTCTCCGAGAAAGCCTTACAGGTTGCGGAAAAGAACGGCGCACAGGCGGGCGGACGGGCATCGTTCGTAAAGAGCAACTTATTTGAAAACATCGAGGGAACCTTCGATGTGATCGCAAGCAATCCGCCGTATATCCGCACGGATGTGATTGAAAAGCTGATGCCGGAGGTGCGCGACCATGAGCCGCGGATGGCACTCGACGGCAGTGCGGACGGTCTTGTCTTTTACCGGAAGATTACAGAGCAGGCAGGAAGCTATTTAAAAGAGGGCGGAAAGCTCTGTTTTGAAATTGGATACGATCAGGGAGATGAAGTGCGGGAGCTGATGGAAACCCACGGCTTTGCCGATGTACAGGTTCTAAAAGATCTGGCAGGCCTGGACCGCGTGGTGACCGGTATCTGGCACAAAAAACCCTGACAGAAATGAATTTTAATTTTGACACCATAATGACATCATAAACAGACGAAAACAGCAAAAAGGAGCAGTCATTTTATGTTTGATAAACTTGATGATATCCTCATGCGTCTCGAGGAGGTACTGAATCAGTTAAGCGAGCCGGACGTCGCTGCCGATGCGGCGAAGTTCCAGAAGCTGATGAAGGAGCAGGCAGAACTCCAGCCGATCGCAGACGCATATAAGGACTATAAAACACAGAAACAGACCATTGAAGAGAGCCTGATGCTTCTCGAGGAGGAATCCGACGAAGAGATGCGTGAAATGCTGAAAGAAGAGCTCTCCGATGCGAAAAAACGCGTAGAGGAGCTGGAGCAGGAACTCAAAGTCCTGCTTCTGCCGAAAGACCCGAACGATGACAAGAACGTTATCGTAGAGTTCCGCGCAGGTGCCGGCGGAGACGAGGCGGCACTCTTTACCGCAGAAATCTGCCGTATGTACATCAAATACGCAGAGAGCCGCGGCTGGAAAACAGAGCTGACCAGCGCCGATGAAAACGGAATCGGCGGCTTTAAAGACGCAACACTTCTGATCAACGGAGCAGGCGCGTACTCCCGGATGAAGTACGAGAGCGGCACGCACCGCGTACAGCGCGTGCCGGAAACCGAGTCCGGCGGAAGAATCCATACCTCAACCATGACCGTAGCGATCATGCCGGAGGTGGACGACGTCGAAGTACAGATCGACCCGAAAGATTACAAATTCGATGTATTCCGTGCATCCGGAAACGGTGGACAGTGTGTCAATACAACCGATTCGGCAGTACGTCTTACACATATACCTACAGGAATAGTGATCTACAGCCAGACAGAGAAATCACAGCTCCAGAACAAGGCAAAGGCATTTGCCCTTCTGAGATCAAAGCTGTACGATATGGAGCTCCAGAAGCAGCATGACGCAGAGGCTGCGGACAGAAGAAGCCAGATAGGAACAGGAGACAGATCAGAGAAGATCAGAACATACAATTTCCCTGAGGGGAGAGTTACAGATCACAGGATCAAGCTCACATTATACAAGCTTGACCAGATCATGAACGGAGATCTGAATGAACTTATAGACAGTCTTATAGCGGCTGACCAGACAGCAAAGCTGGCACAGGTGAATGAGGAGGAATAATATGGCAGCGTGGAGTGACAATATAAGAAAAGTAGAACCTTATGTTCCGGGTGAACAGCCTAGGGATACAGATGTGATAAAGCTCAATACGAATGAGAATCCGTACGGCCCGTCACAGAGAGTGAAGAATGTAATGATGGATATCGATACACTCAGATTATATCCGGATCCAACAGCATCGGCACTTGTCGATGTGCTTGCAGAGTATCACGGAGTTGATTCTTCACAGGTGTTTGTCGGAGTCGGTTCGGATGATGTGCTTGCCATGTCGTTTCTTACATTTTTCAACTCTGACAAACCAATATTGTTCCCTGACATTACATATTCCTTCTATGATGTGTGGGCAGAGCTTTTCAGTATCCCTTACGAGAGACCGGCACTTGACGAAAACTTCAGGCTGGTGAAGGAGAATTACTACAGAGAGAACGGGGGAATCGTATTCCCTAATCCAAATGCCCCTACAGGAATATACGAGGACATAAAGAATGTGGAGGATATAGTCAGCCACAACAAAGATTCGATAGTCATAGTAGACGAGGCGTATATAGATTTCGGCGGCGAGTCGGCACTTGGCCTTATAGACAAATATGACAATCTTGTGGTTGTAAGAACGTTCTCAAAGTCGAGATCCATGGCGGGACTCAGGATAGGATATGCAATAAGCAACCCGGTTCTGATAAAGGCCCTCAATGACGTAAAGTATTCATACAACTCATATACAATGAACAGGCCATCACTGATAATGGGAACAGAGTCAGTTAAGGACGATGAGTATTTTAAGGAGACTGTTTCAAAGGTGGTCGCCACGAGAGAGAGATTCGTGGAAGCTATAAAGCCACTTGATTTTACATGCCTTCCTTCGTCTGCAAACTTTGTATTTGCAACGCATAAGGATATTCCGGCAAAGGAGATATTCCAGGCTGCGAAAGATGCCCATATATATGTCAGATATTTTGACAAACCACGTATAGACAATTATCTGAGGATATCCATTGGTACGGATGAAGAGATGGATAAATTCACAGAGTTCCTTACAAATTATATACAGGAGAGATAATAAACAGACCGCTGTGCCGAAGGCATGGCGGTTTTTTCTTGATATGGCGGCAACAACTGTGCCAGGATTCCACTATAAAGCGCAGGATTCCACTATAAAGCGCACCAAAACTATTGAATTTGGCAGAGTTTTTCTATAGAATTCACCCATGAAATATTTCAGGAAAAAATATCGGGACGTTTCGTTTGATTTTGTTTGTAAAAGGAGAATTGAATGAATTTTGATGAATTTATAGCCAGAGTAGTGGATGAAATGAGAAGCAGACTTCTCAGACAGGGAGATGGATCAGACATCCGGGTCAATAAGGTTTTGAAGAATAATGGGGTGGAGCTCACTGCGATGAATGTGTGCAAGAGCTCTGAAGAGGTGTGTCCTACGATATATCTTGATCCGTTTTACAGGGATTATGAACAGGGGATGGATTTTGATGTTGTTATGGAAGATATATGCAGGCTCAGAGAGGCGAACTGCAGGTGCAGGAAGCTTGATATACGCGATGTGGTGGATGAGACGAAGGTTATGGACAACATAATATTGCGGCTTGTCAACAGGGAGCGAAATAGCCGGCTGCTTGAGAGTGCACCATTTATAGAGTTTAATGATCTTGCGATAACTTTCAGAAGGGTGCTGAGTCTGGATAACGACGGCCTGGCAACCACGATAGTCAACAATAATGATGTGAAGAGGTGGAGAGTCAGTCTGGATACATTGTATAAGAATGCACTTAAGAACACCCAGAGAATGTTTCCGTGTGTAAGGCAGAACCTTTTTGATGCGCTGAAGGGCAGATATGAAGGGATAGATTTCGATGACGACTGTGACAATGTGGACGAACTGTACATGTTGTCAAACACGCACGGTATCAATGGGGCCACGGCCGTACTGTATGATGGAATGCTTGAGGAGTGTGCGAATATGGTGGGTGATGACATATATATCCTGCCATCCAGTGTGCATGAGCTGCTGTTTATCAGGGCAAGTGCGGATTACACAGAGGATTATTACAAGGATCTCATAAGAGAGGCGAACAAGGTAACAGTGTCTGCCTTGGATTATCTGTCTGACAGTCTGTATATGTACAGCAGGGAAAAAGGAAAACTCTTGATAGTCTAAAATGTTGACAAAATATATCCCATGACATAGAATAAAATCAGTGTTCTAAGGGCAAAATTATGTGTAATGGGAGGAACAGACATTGGAGGATAGTTATATTTCGCGCAGAGATAAAATTGTCGCTTCAGCTATCGAACTAATTGGAGATTTGGGATTACATGCTCTTACACCGAAGAACCTTGCACGAAAGCAGAATATATCTGATACGCTGATATATAAGTATTTTGGGGGTATAGATGAGGTACTTATAGCGGTTGTGAACGAATATGCGGCATTTGATGTCAATATCCAGAGGACTGTTGAGAGACTTGACGGGACATACCTGGATAAGATCAAGTATTATGCAGATACATATGCAACATATTATGATAACTATATTGGTATGGGTGCGATAATGCTGCATTATGAAGAATTGCTTCACATGTCAGAGACGAGAGAGATCATCTCTGAGTGTATGTTGAAGCGTAATGATTTTGTGTGCACATTGTTTCAGAGTGCGATTGACAGCAAGGAGATACGAGCGGTTTTCTCACCGAAGGAACTTACGCTCATGTTCAACGGAATTTTTACAGAGGGATTGCTTGAACGGAGAAACCAATACTCAAGGAAGAGTTTCAGGGGTGAGATCAAGGAGATGCTCAGTCATCTTGAGAAAGTACTTAGGTTGTAAAATTAGGGAGGAATTGTCATGAAGATATTAATAGCTGAGGATGATGTTGCAAATGCAAAATTTTTATCCAAGTATTTGAGTAAGTTTGGTGATGTGGTCATAACACCTGATGGAATCGCAGCGGTTGATGAATTTGTAAATGCTCTTGAGAAGGGCGAACTGTTCGAGCTGGTGTGTCTTGATATCATGATGCCAAAGATAGATGGGTATAAAGTTCTGGCATCCATAAGAAGTGCAGAGAGAAAGCACGGAGTGTCAAGGATGCTCAGATCGAAGGTCATAATGACCAGCGCACTTGATGAGGCAAGCTTTGACAGTAATCTCGCCAGCGACGATTATGATGATTACATATGTAAGCCGATTGATATCATGAAGTTTAATGACATGCTGAAGAAACTGGACATTATCAAGTAGATGATATGATATTGATACATGCGAAGCCCGTTATTGTAAGATATCGGGCTTCGAAGTGTCTTATGACACTGAATATTAGATGGCAGGGACATAAAGATGGATTTATTTGAGTATATGAGGGAGAATTTCTCGGAGGATGATTCTCCTCTGGCAAAAAGAATGAGACCGACCAGCCTTGATGACGTGGTTGGACAGGAACATATTATAGGCAAGGACAAGCTTTTGTACAGGGCGATAAAAGCGGATAAGATAAGTTCGCTTATATTTTATGGCCCTCCGGGGACCGGCAAGACTACGCTTGCCATGGTCATAGCCAATACAACCAAAGCAGAGTTCAGACAGCTCAACGCCACAACGGCGGGCAAGAAGGACATGGAAAAGGTTGTGGAAGAGGCGAAGAATACCAAGGCTATGTATGGCAGACGGACTATACTGTTCATCGATGAGATCCACAGATTCAACAAGTCACAGCAGGATTATCTCCTGCCATTTGTTGAGGATGGAACGGTGGTACTCATAGGAGCGACCACAGAGAATCCTTATTTTGAGGTTAACGGGGCTCTCATATCCAGATCCCATATATTCCAGCTCAATCCATTGTCCAGGGAGGACATCAAGAAGCTCATCCACAAGGCAGTGTACTCAGAAAATGGCATGGGTGCATTTGATGCAGACATTGATGAGGATGCCGAGGACTTTCTTGCAGACATGGCGTCGGGAGATGCGAGAAGTGCGTTAAATGCCATAGAGCTCGGAGTTCTGTCGACGGAGAGAAGCGAGGATGGCAGGATACACATAACGCTTGAAGTGGCGGAGGAATGTATCCAGAAGAGAGCTATAAGATATGACAAGGACGGAGATAATCATTATGATATAATATCCGCATTTATAAAGAGCATGCGTGGATCAGATCCTGATGCGGCGATATTCTACCTTGCAAAGATGCTTTACGGAGGTGAGGATATAAAGTTTATTGCCAGAAGGATCATGATATGTGCCAGTGAGGATGTGGGCAATGCTGATCCGAATGCTATCGTGGTGGCGTCGGCATGTGCACAGGCTGTGGAGAGAGTCGGAATGCCTGAGGCACAGATAATACTTGCCCATGCGGCTTCCTACGTTGCGTGTGCACCGAAGAGCAATTCTGTGGTGAATGCGATATTTGCGGCTATGGATGCGGTAAAGCATGAGGACACGGGTCAGGTTCCGGTGTATCTCAGAGATGCACATTACGGCGGTGCAGCAAAGCTTGGACACTCAGGATACAAATACGCTCATGATTATCCGAATAATTACGTTGACCAGCAGTATCTTCCTGATAAGATTGCAGGCAGGGTATTCTATGAGCCGTCGGACAATGGTTATGAGAGAGATATCAAGGCGTATTTTGATAAGATAAAGAAGAGAGACTGATATGGATATATTGAAGAGAATTGGAGCTATAGTGCTTGTACTTGTGCTCATCGGAATGTATGTTGCGACATTTATAATGGGAATAACCGGAAGTGATAATCTGATGGGTATGATATTCCTTGATGTGGTCATTCCTGTTGTGTGCTGGGGAATATGGCTCATCGCCAGGGTGCTCAGACGCAAGGGCGAAGATATGAGAGATCAGAACAAGTAGAACAGTACAAATGTGTTGAAAAAAATTACATAATTTGATATACTCTTTAAAGTTCAAAAAATACTTAAGAGGTAGATGAAATGAGTTTATTAAAAGAATGGCGTGATTACGCATACGGATTAGATGACAGAACACCTGAGGGGAAGGAATTCTGGGTTAGTTATTTCCAGGCAGAGAAGGGCGTATATGAGCAGCTTCTTGCTAATCCTCTTGCAGACCCTGTACATGGAACTGTAAAAGAGCTTGCTGAGAAGTACGGACTCACTATTCAGTATATGATCGGATTCCTCGACGGAATAGATGACAGTCTTGCAGAATCAAACAATCTTGATGATGTGACAGAGGACTCAGAGGTTAAGCTTCCTATAGATTATGAGAAGCTTTATATGAACATGGTTGAGTGCAATGCAGAGTGGCTCTACACTCTTCCTCAGTGGGAGGGAATATTCTCCAAGGCAAAGAGAGACGAGCTCTACAAGATACAGAAGTCATCTAAGACTATCATCAAGGCACCAAAGGTTGGAAGAAACGATCCATGTCCATGTGGAAGCGGACTTAAGTACAAGAAGTGCTGCGGTAAGTAATGATATATATCATGCTGATATAACTGGCAGATATGAGAAGGCGGTTAAAGGGTAAACTTTTGACCGCCTTTTATATTTGCGTGAAAGGATATACAGATGGAATTTAATGAATCCCAGAAGAGAGCGGTGAGACACTGCGATGGGCCGATGCTGCTGCTAGCGGGGCCTGGTTCAGGTAAGACTACGGTCATCACCCACAGGATAAAATACATGACAGAGGAACATGGTGTGAGACCGGACAATATCCTGGTCATAACCTTCACGAAGGCTGCGGCGAATGAGATGAAGGGGCGGTTTCAGGAGCTGTGTCCGGGAACCCGCGGAGTAACATTTGGAACGTTTCACTCTGTGTTTTTCTGGATGCTCAGAAATGCATATAATTACACAGCGGCGAATATCGTCACGGATTCCGAAAAGTATGGAGCAATCAGGGACAGCATAGACAGACATGGCTTCAGGTATGACAGCCAGGAGGATTTTGCCAAGAATGTTGTCGGGGAGATAGGCAATGTCAAGAGCGAGAGAGTGAGTCTTGAGAACTATGAGAGCACAACGATGAAGCTTGAGGATTTCCGCATTGTGTACGATGAGTATGAGAATTTTCTGAGAAGATGCGGGAAGATAGATTTTGACGATATGCTGGTGTTCACATATGAGCTATTGTCGGAGAGACCAGACATACTTAAGATGTGGCAGAACAAGTTTCGGTACATACTCATAGATGAGTTCCAGGATATAAATATGATCCAGTATGACATTGTGAAGCTGCTAGCCGGAGAGAGACAGAACGTATTTTCCGTGGGTGACGATGATCAGTCGGTGTATGGCTTCAGGGGGGCTGCTCCGGCTATAATGAAGAAGTTCCCGGAGGATTTCCATGGTACGGTCATAGAATACCTGAATGTCAATTACCGCTGCAGCTACGATATAGTTGAGTGCTCGAAGCGGATAATACAGAACAACCGGGACAGATATGAGAAGCAGCTCAGGTCGGCATTTGCCGCGGGACAGAGCGACAGAGTCCATATAGTTAAGACGGACAGCATGACGGAGCAGAATAAGAAGATCATAGACAGGATAACAGAGCTTAACCGGGCTGGTATTCCATACCGTGAAATGGCGATCATATTCAGGACGAATACCGAGCCGAGGGCGCTGGCTTCAAAGCTCATGGAAAATGGCATACCATTTTTGATGAAGGATAACATACCAAATATCTTCACGCACTTCCTAGCTGAGAACATATTTGACTATATAAGGCTTGCAAGGGGCAGCAGGGACAGGAGAACGGTCCTCAGGATCATCAATAAGCCGAACAGGTATATAAGCAGGGATGCATTTGATTCGCCGGTGGTGAACTTTGAGGAGTTGAGGCAAAATTATAAGGATAAGTATAGGATAGTCAACAACATAAATGTCCTTGAGAACGATCTGGAGAGGATAAGCAGACTTGCACCGTACGCGGCTGTGAATTATATAAGGAAAGCGGTTGGACTGGATGCGTATGTGAGGGAATATGCTGAGTACAGGGGCGTGAGTGAGGATGATTATATTGATATCCTGGAGGAGATACAGGACAGTGCAAAAGACTTCCTGAGCTTCGACGACTGGATGGAGTATATAGACGAATACACAAAACAGCTCAGAGAGCAGAGCAGGCAGGGCAGTGTGGCAGGTGATACAGTCACACTTTCGACTATGCACTGTTCAAAGGGACTTGAGTATTCATATGTATTCATAATGGATGCTGTTGAGGACATAACGCCTCATAAGAAATCGGTCGGAGATGGAAATATAGAGGAGGAACGCAGGCTGTTCTATGTGGCAGTCACGAGGGCTAAGTATGGACTGTATGTGTATGTTCCCCAGAAAATGTATGGAAGAAAAGCGGTGACCTCGAGATTTGTCCAGGAAATGCTTGTGGACAGGTCTCTGATAAAAACAGGAAACACCATAATCCACAAGCGGTATGGACGTGGAGTCATCACATATGTAGATGACAGAAAGCTGTGTGTCCACTTCGATGATATACATGAAACAAAGACGCTCAGCCTTGAATACACGATAAATAACGAGCTTATAGAAAACGCATAGATGTACGGATATTATTCCTCGTCATCTGAATTGAATTCCAGATCGTCCAGAATCTCGTCGAGGGCGTCTGCGACATCGTTGAACTCAGCCTCGTCGGTGATCTCGTCGAGGGTGACATCGTCTCCCTGCTCGCTGTATCTGTACACGATGATATCGGCATCCTCGTCATCTGCAGGAAGCAGAGCGGCATAAGAGATGTCATTTACCTCGAATTTGGCAATGATCTCACATGTGCAGGATGTTCCATCCTCGTATGTTATATCGATCATCTCGATATCCATTTCGTCGGTTTCGTTATTGTTTATATCTGACATATAGGTATCCTCCTGATTGTTTTATTCAGTTTATTCTAGTAAATAATTGGTGCTATGTCCAGTACAATTATAAAATGAAATTATTGACAAAGCCTGCACCCGCACATATACTAGACACAAAAGGCGAAGAACAGGAATTGTAGTATTTAATACAATCAGAGTGGAACCGCGGAGATAATACTTCGTCTCTATATGCATATCATATGTATATTGGGACGAAGTTTTTTGTTTGCTTACAGATATATTATCGACCAATATAGAAAGGACATTATATTTATGAAGATTTTAAACACGCTCACAAGAAGAAAAGAAGAGTTTGTGCCTATCAACGAGGGTAAGGTGGGAATATATGTATGTGGTCCTACTGTATATGATTATATCCATATAGGAAATGCCAGACCAATGATAGTATTTGATACGCTCAGAAGATATCTGGAGTACAAGGGCTATGATGTCAATTATGTATCGAATTTTACTGATGTCGATGACAAGATCATAAAGCGTGCAAATGAGGAGGGTGTGGATGCCAGCGTTATATCAGAGAGATATATCGCAGAGGTCAAGAAGGATATGGCGGCTCTCAATGTGCGTGAGGCGACAACACATCCAAAGGCAACAGAAGAGATACCGGATATGATTGAGATGGTAAAGACTCTTATAGAGAAGGGATACGCTTACGAGGTGAATGGAACCGTATACTTCAGAACCAGAAAGTTCAAGGACTACGGCAAGCTCAGCCACCAGCCGATCGAGGACCTGCAGTCCGGCGCGCGCATCGACGTCAACGACATCAAGGAGAACCCGCTCGACTTCGCGCTCTGGAAGGCCGCCAAACCCGGTGAGCCGTCCTGGGACTCGCCGTGGGGCAAGGGCCGCCCCGGCTGGCACATTGAGTGCTCGGCCATGTCCAACCGCTACCTCGGCAAAACGATCGACATCCACTGCGGCGGCAGCGACCTCGCTTTCCCGCACCACGAGAACGAGATCGCCCAGTCCGAGGCCGCCAACGGCTGCAAGTTCGTCAACTACTGGCTGCACAACGGCTTTATCAACATCGACAACAAGAAGATGAGCAAGTCGCTCGGCAACTTCTTCACCGTGCGCGAGGCCGCCGCTGTCTACGGCTACGACTGCATCCGCATGTTCATGCTCATGAGCCACTACCGCAGCCCGCTCAACTACTCCGGCGAGATTCTCATGCAGGCCAAGGCCGCGCTCGAGCGCCTGCGCACCGCCAAGAGCAACCTTGAGTTCTTCATCGCCAACGGCCGCGACGGCGAGCTGAGCGAGGCGGACGCCGCCTTCGTGCAGGGGCTGGACCAGTACCGTGAGAAGTTCGACGCCGTCATGGACGACGACTTCAACACCGCCGACGCGATCTCCGTCATCTTTGAGATGGTGCGCGAGATCAACACCGCCGTCTCCCCCGCCGCCGACCCGAGCAAGACGCTGGCGCAGGCATGCCTCGACCGTTTCCTCGAGCTGTGCGACGTGCTGGGCATCCCGTTCGGCTCCGACAGCAGCGAGGACCCCGAGGCAAAGGCCATCGAGGAGAAGATTGCCGCGCGTCAGGCCGCTCGCAAGGCCAAAAACTGGGCCGAGGCCGACCGCATCCGCGACGAGCTCAAGGCCGCCGGCATCGTGCTCGAGGACACCCCGCAGGGCGTCAAGTGGAAGCGCGCATAAATTGACCCGATTGCATATCTGACGACCGCCCCGGCCATCTGGCCGGGGCGATTTTACCGTCGCAGCGTACAAAAATCCCCGATTGGAAACCCAATCGGGGATTTTCGCAGTTTATGGGGTAAGGGATAGTTCGCATCAGGGATGCTGCGGTGCATCGGAGTCTTCCGCTTCCGTGTCCGCTTCGTCCGTCGGGATCTCCGCCGTCTCGGTGCTGTCCTCAGCGGTCACTTCCGGCTCTGCTTCCGGAGCGTCCGGCTCGGCCGGAGTTTCCGCCGCTTCTTCAGCGGCCGCGGCTGCGGCTTCCGTCTCGGCGGCTGCCTTCGCCTCCGCTGCGGCAGCACGCTTGGCCTCTTTGGACTCCTTGGCAGCGGCGTGCCTGGCCTGGAGCTTCGCGTACTCCTCGCCCAGCCACATGCGCAGACCCTGCTTGCGCAGTGTTGCCGCTTCTTCCTCGGTCATCGTTCCCGCCGCGACTGCCTTCTTCAGCTTCCGGCAGTAGAGCAGGCGCAGCACCGCGACGATCACGGCCAGCACGATGAGCACGATGAGAATGTAGAACAGCGGGCCATGGTGCGCCTTCGTGACGGCAAACTGCAGGTCGCGGTCCATGGTCTTGAAGACGAGGTAGCTGCCGTCGCGGCTGCTGGACGTACTCGCCCAAGTGCCGTTCTGGTAGGTGTAGACCGTGTAGCTCGCGCCGGTATCTGGTGCGTAGACACGCAGGGAGACGGTGTTGTCCGTGTCGTCCTCGACCGTGTCGTTGAGGATCTCGACGTTATACTTCATGTACAGCTGTTGGTTGCCGCGCAGCGTCGGGCCGTCGGCCTCGGCGGAGGTGATGTGCACATCCGTCGCCGGGTCAAAGACGCCCTCAGCCAGCACGATCGGCGTGCGGCTGTTGTCGGCATACAGGTCGCCGGCCACGACCGTCGAGACAGCGGTGTACTCCGCCTTGACCTCGAGGTCGAAGGTCAGGTGGCTGTAGTCATGCTCCGGCCAGGAGCCATAGTTGCCCTCCACCGTCGGGCAGTCGGGGATCTGAGATTCGTCGATCGAGCCGCCGTAGGCAAACGTGATCGTCTTGACGACCTCACCGTTGGCCGTGAAGGTGACGGCAAAGCTGGAGAACTCCGCCGGGATGCCGTCGCGTGCCATGAAGGCCTCATAGCTCATACCCTCGGCCTTGCCCGCGTAGCTGATGCCGTCGATGCCGGCCTCCGTCTCGTGGACGAAGTAGTTGTCGGCCGCGCTGCCGTCCTTATCGATCTCGCCCGCGATGGTGCCGACGCAGTTGCCGGAGCCGTTGAGATTCACGAGCGTGTTGCAGCCGCTGACGTTCATGCCGTAACCGGCGATGCCGCCGATGTAGTTGCGGCCGGTCAGCTCGCACTTGGCAAAGCTGTTGCGCACGGAGCCCTGTGACTGGCCGACGATGCCGCCGACGTAGTCGCCCGCCGTGCTTTCGGCCGTGCCGTAGCCCTCGCAGCCGCTGATAACGCCCAGATCCGCGTAGCCGCAGACGGCGCCGACACAGTCCTTGCGCGAGGTGGCATTGCCGTAGTTCTTACTGTCGAGCAGCACGCACTTGGTAAAGTACTTGGCCGTCAGCGTGGAATCTTTGATAACATTGGAGTCGCTCTCGGGGTCGAAATCGTACTCGATGTCCATCGTGCCGGCAACGCCGCCGACATTCACATCGCCATCGATCTTGCCGTAGTTATCGCAGTTATAGACCTTGCCGTCCGTCGTGCTCGAGAGCTCTTCCTCCGAGACGTCCTGAATGATGTCGTCCTTGTCCTTGCTCAGGGCAAGCTCCAGAATGTCGCACAGGCGCATCATGACGACGTTGAACTGGTCGTTGACCGACTTCATGTCGCTGATGATCTGAGTGCTGTAGGTGGCCGTCTCCACGCTCAGGCGGGACAGGCCGGCCGAAATGCTGCCGAGATCGTCGAACATCTGCTCCATCGCGGTGCGGTAATCGCTGCTGATGTCGGGCAGGTTGAGCGGATCGTTGCTGGCGAGGTATTTCGTGACCTGGTCGAGGTAGCTCATGCCGGTCGAGAAGTTGCCGCTCGAGGACTTGAGCGCATCGAACGCGTTTTTGAACGCGGCGCTCATATAATCCAAGCGGGTGTGGCCGGTGGAGTCCTCGGTGAGGTAGTACAGGTTGATGATCTTCGTCATCGTGGAGATGTCGCCGGAGATCGCGCCGATTGCCGAGGCGGCGTCGCCCATGCCCTTGAGCAGGGCATCGCGCTGCGACTCATAGGTGCCGAGGTTGTCGGGATTGTACTCATAGCCATACTTGTCGGACATCTGCTGCCAGTTGTCCGGGCGGCTGGCGATCAAGTCGTAGGAGCCGGTGCCGTAGGTGTTGTCCATGACCTTCATGAGCCAGGCACAGTAGTCCATGGCCGCGTTGAGCTGGTCGGACGAAACGCTCAGGTCCTTGGCCGCGTCCTTGAAGGCCGTCTTGTCGGCCTCGGTCATCTCATCGACAATGTCGAGATAGTCAAAGCCCTTGTTGAAGTAATCGATCGATTTGTCAAGCGACACGGCCGCCGTGGAAAACTCCGTGATCGCGGGGGCGAGCATTTTCTCCGCCGTGTTGATGCGGATGAACACTTCGTTGACGGTCGTGACCGTGTTGTCCACATAGTCCGTGGTGCGCTCGGCCACATAGCGCGCGCTCTCCGTGGCGCGGGCCGCGCTGTCGCTCAGCACGCCGACCGTGGCGGCCAGCGATGACGCCGCGGCGCCCGAGTGGTTGAGCAGGGTATCCATCAGATCATGGAGCGTGTTGAGCTCCTTGGCCATGGCGCCGATCGAGCCGGACTCCACGTCCAGCGTGATGAACGGCTCCATCTGGCCGCAGATGCCGCCGACGTCCTTGCGGCCGGAGGCCGTGCCCCAGTTCGTGCAGCCGGAGACCAGACCGCTCTGGCGGCCGACGATGCCGCCGATGTTGTAGCCGACGTGCTCAAAGCCGACGCCGCCCCAGTTCGTGCAGCCGATGATGACGCCGGACGAGAAGCCGCAGATGCCGCCGACGTCCGTGGAGGTGTTGGCCTTTTTCGGCGCGTCGTCATCCTCGTCGTCGGAGGCGGTCGGGAGCGTCAGGGAGTCGAGATCCTCTGTGCTGCCAACGGCCTCGCTGGCGTTGATGTTCACGCCTGTGGTGTTCGAGCAGTAGGAGATGGTGCCGATGTTCTGACCGACGATGCCGCCGACGTAATGGTCGCCCTCGACAAAGCCTTCGGTCTTGCAGTTATAGATCATGCCGCTGCCTTCGTTCGTGCCCGCGATGCCGCCGACGTTGTTCTCGCCGGAGATCGTGCCGTTGAACGAGCAGCCGGAGATCGTGCCGTAGTTCGTGCCGACGATGGCGCCGATCTCGTTGAGGGTACCGGCGGCGTCGATGTTGCCGGTGACCTTCAGGTCACGGACGGTGCCGACCGCCTGCACATAGCGGAACAGGCCCATATGGGACGCGTCGCCCGAGAGCTCCAGCCCGCTGACCGTGTGGCCCTGCCCCTCGAACGTGCCGCCGAAGGTCGGGATCGGCACAAAGTCCGACCCGCTCAGGTCCACATCGTTGTCCAGATAGACCGTCTTGCCCTGCGAGTACGTGTCGAGCTTGCAGCTTTTGCTCAGCTGCACGAGATCATCCGCAGAGTAGATATGGATCTCCTTGGTGTTCGGCTGGGCAGCTGCGCCGCACAGCAGGCACAGAGCCGCCACGAGCACCAGCGCAAGCAGACGACGCACATTATGTCTCTTCATCGGAACCCTCCTCACCGTGCAGATCTGCCGCCGGCACAGTCTGCGCCGGAGCCTCCTCCATCTGCACATTTCCGATATCGATCGATGCGCTGACCGTGCCGCTGACACGACCGTGGATCTCCGCATCGACGTAACCGTTGATATAGCCGCGCACGTGTCCGTTGACACGCATGGCCCCCTGCAGATGCTGCTGCGCGGCGTGGTGGCCAATCGTAAAGGATGTTTTTTCAACCAGAGAATCGCCCAGCAGCAAGATCTGCGGCAGGACGCACATGACCAGCACCATCGAGATCAGCGTGCCGCGGCCCAGGCAGATGCCGATAGACGCGACCGTGTTCTCCGAGGACAAAAAGCCGATGGACATGCCGGCTGCGGCGAGGATGGTGCCGGAGGTCACGACCGTCGGGAACGCCTGGTTGAGCGCCTCGATCATGGCTTCCTTATAGGGCATCTCCTCCTTGAGCCGGAGGTACCGGCTCGAGATGACGATGGCGTAGTCGATGTTCGCGCCCATCATGATGGAGCTGACGATCAGGTACGCCAGGAAATACAGATTGTTGTGCAGGATCGTCGGGAACGAGAAGTTGATCCACACACTGCCCTGGATCACGAGGATCAACAGCAGCGGCAGTGCCACGGACTTGAACGTCAGCAGCAGCACGAGGACGACGAACACGAGCGTGAGAATGCTGATGAGCGTGTTGTCCGTGCTGAAGGCATCGGAAAAGTCCTTGTCCTTGGCCGTCTCGCCGACGAAATAGGACTCGTCGTAATACTTGCCGACGACACCCTTGATGACCGTCAGATAATCGTAGGTCTCCTCACTCTCGACCGGGAGGTTGAGATAGAGGATCATGCGCGAATAATTCTCGGAGTGGAGCTGTTTTTCGCCGTCGATGAGGCGGTCATACATCTCCTCCAGGTCGCGCATGGTCGCAGCGTCGATCTTCGAGCGGTAGATATCGCGCTGCTCATACAGGAACTTGAACATGTTAATGAGCGGCACGGAGCAGTTGTCGATATTGCTCAGATCCACGAGCTGGCCGATGGCCTTCGTGTAATCGTCATTCGCAGTGCAGTAGGCCGTGTACAGCGCGCGCGACACGCCGATGTCGATGTCCGTGAGCTCGGCAAACTTGCGCGGCGTGAGCGAGTCGGTGACCATGTAGCCGTCCTTGGCCTCCTCACCCGCGAGCGCCTGAATGTGATCAACACCCTTGAGCTCGTTGAGGTCATCAAGCAGATCTGCCTCGCTCTCAAAGTCTGTGAACGGGAAGATGAGCACGACCTGGTTCGTCTCGCCGAAGGTGGCGTTGATCTTCTTTTCGGCGATCTTGTAGTCGTTTTGCTTGATGGTGTCGAGCGTGCTGTAGCCGAACACGTACGGGCACTTGCTGCTGAGCAGGAAGCCCGCGATGATGATGACCAGAAAGATCGGCGGCACGATGTAGCGGCTGCGGATGGCAAAGCGGCCGAGCGCGTCGATGCGCGGCAGGAACTGGCGGTGGTGCGTCCTGTCGATCCACGGGCTCATATACATGATGAGCGCCGGCATGAGGAAGAACACCGTCAGCATCAAAAACAGGATCGACTTGATGAGCACGAGGCTCATGTCCTCGCCGATCTTGATCTTCATGAACGAGAGCGCAAGCAAACCCGAGATCGTCGTCAGGCTCGAGGCCGAGATCTCCGGAATGGCCAGCGTCAGCGCGCGGATGGTCGCCTCACGGGGCTCGAGATGCTCGCGCTCTTCCGTGTAGTGGTGGCACATGATGATCGCATAGTCGATGCCGAGGCCGAGCTGCAGCACCGCCGCGATGGAGTTGGTGATGAACGAGACCTCATGGAACCAGTAGTTCGTGCCTTTGTTGACCCAGACGGCCACGCCGAAGGTGATGATAAGCACCGGGACCTCCGCGTAGGTGTGGCTCGTGAGCAGGAGCACCACAAAGATGGAGCACATGAGGATGATGAGCACGATGCGCATCTCGCGCTCGAGGATCTCGCCGGTCGGGTTGCCGACCTCCGTTGTGATATAGGTATCATAGCCGTCGAGCGCCGCGCGGACGTTCTTCACGCCCTGAATGCTGATCTCGTCGAGCTTTTCCCCGTCGAACGTGACCTCAAAGAGCGCCGAGGCACTATTATAATGGTGTGTGTCTTTTTCAAACACCACGTCCTTGACACCGTCCACACCGCGCAGCATCTCGGCAAGCTCCTCCGCCTGCGCAAGCGTCACATTGGACACCATGACCTTCGCATCCCCGTAGGTGATGAACTCGCTGTTCATGATCTCCAGACCCTGGCGCGTCTGCGTGGAGTCCGGCAGATAATCGGTCAGCTCATTGTTGACGTCCGTCTTGCTCGCCGAGAAGATCGACAGCACGCACGCCACGGCAAACAGCACCACGAACAGCCGCCGCTTGTCCACAATGAACGCCGCCAGACGCTCCATAAACGATTTCTTCATACCCTAGCCCCTCATCGGGCGGCTCCCCCGCCCGGGATCTCTCTGCGCGCCCGGCCGGAACCGGTTACATCAAAAGTTAAAAAACAGTAACAAAATGTGTTTTGCTGTCGTTTTCGGGTGTAACTGCGCAAAGTTAACATAAACAATTACGGATTCTTTTGTATCATACGATATCCCAAACACGATGTCAACCGTGAAAACGGATTTTCCCGCGATTTTCCTTAATTTTTTTCCACATTTTCTTGAAAATGCGCGCATTTTCACGTCGGTTCCGCAAAAAATCAGACGTTTTGTCAAGAAATCAACCGCGCATTGATTTTTCGTCCCGCGTGCTGTGCGGTAACATATTTCTGCAAAACGGCGTCGAAAAATGGTAACAAAAAATCGACCCGTCGGAATCAGAACCGGATTCCGGCGGGTCGAATTTTGTAACTTTTTCATGCTTCAAAGATCTTCTCCACACGGCGGATATACGCTGGCAGCGCCCCCTCAAAGTCCACGCCGAAGCGGCGC
>ENA-ORSB01001497-ORSB01001497.1-human-gut-metagenome-genome-assembly--contig:-NODE-1497-length-21497-cov-6.909010_pt1 | contig 21497 bp, 19 predicted proteins | sample MGYA00242180_ERZ509144 | MGnify/ENA primary metagenome ERZ509144 (study PRJEB26280, sample SAMEA2338661) | human gut metagenome | biome: human gut; feature: human-associated habitat; material: faeces...
TCTGAACTCTCTCATCCAAGCAGGATCATGCTTCTCTTCTGATATCTTCTCAACGATTTCTGGAGTAAGTCCCTGCTTTATTCTATAAGAATCGTTCTCTTCGTTCTTAATATCATAAACACTTCTGTTTATGTCATCTACAAATGTCTTTTCTTCCATTACAAGCCTCCGAGCCTTAATTACTTGATGAATCTTTCGAAACCATTCTCATTGATATCATCAATCATAGCACTGTCGCCTGTTGCAACAACATTACCATTGACAAGAACATGAGTATAATCCACCTTAAGTGCCTCTAAGATACGGGTGCTGTGAGTGATAATAAGAAGTGCTCCGTTCTGAGTCTTCTGATATTCTTCAACACCTAGCGATACTGTCTTAACAGCATCTACATCAAGTCCTGAGTCAGTCTCATCAAGAATAGCAAGAGAAGGCTCAAGCATAAGAAGCTGTAATATCTCAGCTTTCTTCTTCTCACCACCTGAGAAACCAACATTAAGGTCTCTGTCCATATATGATGGATCCATCTGAAGGAATTCCATCTTCTCCTGAAGGAGCTTCTTGAACTTGAAGTATGTCATCTTCTTTCCACGCTGCTCCATAGAACTTCTTATAAAATTACCAAGTGTGATACCAGGAACCTCAATAGGATTCTGGAAAGACAGAAAAAGACCTGCCTGTGATCTCTCAGCAACATTCTTAGAAAGTAAATCTTCTCCGTTAAATGTAACCTTACCACCTAATATCTCATATCTTGGGTTACCCATGAGAGCATAACCAAGAGTAGACTTACCTGCTCCGTTAGGTCCCATAAGTACATGAGTCTCTCCCTTATTAAGAGAAAGATCAACCCCATGAAGTATTTCTTTATCTTCAACACCAACCTTAAGCTGGCTCACATTTAATATTTCCTGTGCCATAATGCCTCCTTAGCTGTACATTCTTTTAGCAACACACATAATATCATTGAAAGAAAAGGTTGTAAAGTTATTCATAATAACAATTGTTACTATTGTTTAACATAGTTACTTCTCTTTTGCGGCTTGAACCCACAATTCCATCTCCCGTTTCTTTGCATCATTAATATTGCTTACTATTTCCCTTGCGAATATATCATCTGTTTCTTTTTCTCTATTTCGGAAACCATCGTATCTTCATATATATATCTTACCTCCCTGAGATAATATATAAATACAGGTATCTCATCACTGTAATCCTTGCTCTTTGACACAACCAACTCCATCCACTTATACTCACCATCAAGAAGCCGTCTGAATATCAATCTCAATGATTTTTTATTGTTTCTGAAATGCTCAAGCACCCTGTCTGGATTGGCAAAATCTCTATATGTCCCGGCATCCTCAGGGTGAACTACTCCCATATCAATATATTTGTCAATATATTCCTTAATACTGCCTGATAATCCGGCATCTCTTATTATGTCCTCCTGGGTTGACTTTATAGGTTCATATCTGTCATGCAGAAAATCAGCCCTGAGTATCTTAATAAATGTATTATATATAATATCCATTGCATCTTCTCTTGCACCTGCCTGATAATCAGCTTCTTTCCATGTGAAAAGCACTCTCCTGTTATCCTCAGAATAATTTGTTGGCTTAGTAACCTCAAATACATACCATTTATATGTTCCATCCATATTATATCTTATCTGGTATGTTCCTCTTTCTTTCCCCTCATCAAGCTGTTTCTTAATTCTGCCAAGATTAATAGCTTCCTTGTAAAGTGAAACATCATCCGGGTGGATAACACCATACTTAATATATCTGTCTGCATATTCTGCAATAGTCTTAGGTCTTGGTGTCATAACATAATCAGGCTCATCTGTCCTTCTTATAAAGTGATATGCTCCCGTATCAAGATCAACATCTGCAATCTTCCAGAAGTAATCAGTTATCTCCTTAAGATAAGACTTATCATTCTTTCTTGTTTTTAAAATAATAAGCTTATCAGCTACGTTGTCCTTATCATCAACAAGCTTCTCATAATCACTTATAGGCATAGGTCTGTAATAATAGTATCCCTGTGCATATTCACAGCCCAGGATTTCAAGCAGCTTAAGCTGTTCATCAGTCTCAATACCCTCAGCAATAGCCGGAATATCGAGCTGTCTTGCCATATCAAGAACTGCAGTTATAATGCTTACACCTTTATCATTATTTTCCGGATTAAGGTCTAGAAATTTCATATCCAGTTTCAGAACATCTGCATCAATATCCTTAAGCATGTTAAGTGATGAATATCCGCTTCCAAAATCATCAATAAGAATCTTAAAGCCCGCATTCTTAAATGCCTTCTCCGTATCCTTAATTACCGAGCCATTCTCCACATATGCACTCTCTGTAATCTCTATTTCAATATACTCTGTTGAAATATTATATTTTTCAATCATGCCTTTAAGTATTCTTACAACATCCATAGAGTATATATCTGCTCTCGAAACATTTATTGATATTGGCAGTACTGTTCTTCCCTCATCAAGCCATCTTCTTATAGTCTGACATACTTTATCCCATATATACACATCAAGTTTATTTATGAATCCATTCTTTTCAAGCAGCGGTATAAACTGTCCTGGTGAAATAAATCCTTTCTCAGGACTTATCCATCTCACAAGTGCCTCAGAACCAATAATCTTACCTGTCTGTAATATACATTTGGGTTGAAGATAAAATGTAAATTCTCCATTATCCATTGCACTGCATATCTCTGGCATAAGCTTTGCTTCTGCTTCCTGTTCCCTTGCCATACTATCATCATACCAGAAGATATCCTTATCAGGGCGCTGTTTTGCTATCTCTAGCGCACCATACGCATAGTCACACATCTCACCTGTAGTTATATCCTTATCTGCAGTCTTATATGCACCATAATATGCCCTTGTAATATCATGCCCCCTGTATCCGTTAACAATACCTGATATTCTTTTTCTGATTAGATTAATCACATCATCGTTCTCTTCAAATATAACACAGAAATTATCTCCACCCATATATCCGGAAATTGTTCCATACCCGGCATCTATACTCTTAAGAGCTTCTCCAATCTCTATAAGAAGCTCATCACCAGTTTCACGACCATACCACTTATTAATAAGGTGAAAATTCTCTATATCTATCGCCAGTATGCAATATGTTTTGTTATCAAAAAGTACTGTTTTATCAGCTATTCTCCAGAAAGTTCTTCTTAATGGAAGATTCGTAGCCAGATCATAATTATATCTATCAGGGTTAATCCTTAACTTATTGTACCTGCTCATGTCTACCATAGCTGCCTCCTTTGTACCCTCAATATCTTATAAGCCCACGTTGCTCAAAATACCATCTCCATTTTATCATTATTACATTGATAAAACAATAATTTAAATATAAAATAACTATCAACTGGATATGTTTAAAAAATTATATAAAGGAGACTTTAACATGGCAAAATACATAATGGCTCTTGATGCCGGAACAACAAGCAACCGCTGTATTCTTTTCAACAGAAGTGGTGAGATGTGCAGTATTGCACAGAAAGAATTTACACAATATTTTCCAAAACCCGGCTGGGTCGAACATGATGCAGATGAAATCTGGTCAACGATTCTGGAAGTTGCCAGGCAGGCTCTTGCAAATGTAGGTGCTAATGCGTCAGATATTGCCTCAATAGGAATAACCAACCAGCGTGAAACAACAGTTGTATGGGACAGACATTCTGGTGAACCCGTATACAATGCTATTGTGTGGCAGTGCAGAAGAACTTCAGAATATGCAGATTCTCTTAAAGAGAAAGGGCTTACCGAAACAATCCGTAATAAAACCGGTCTTGTTATTGATGCATATTTCTCTGGAACCAAATTAAAATGGATTCTTGATAATGTTAAAGGTGTCCGTGAGCGTGCCGAAAAAGGGGATCTTCTTTTTGGAACAGTTGAAACATGGTTAATCTGGAAACTTACTAAAGGTCAGGTTCATGCCACAGATTATTCCAATGCATCAAGAACAATGCTTTTTAATATTAACACTCTTGAATGGGATGACGATATATTAGCCCAGCTTGATATTCCAAAATGCATGCTTCCAAAGGCGGTCCCATCAAGCAGCATATTCGGTGAGACCTCCGCTGAATTCTTCGGCTGTCCTATTCCAATCGGAGGAGCTGCCGGCGACCAGCAGGCAGCACTTTTCGGACAGACTTGTTTTGATGCAGGAGAGGCCAAGAATACATACGGGACAGGCTGCTTTCTTCTTATGAATACAGGAGAAAAGCCTATTTTCTCCAAGAATGGTCTTGTTACTACTATTGCATGGGGACTTGACGGTAAAGTGAACTATGCCCTTGAAGGCTCAATATATGTAGCCGGAGCTGCCATCCAGTGGCTTCGTGATGAAATGCATTTTATAGATTCTTCACAGGATTCAGAATATATGGCAAGAAAGGTTCCCGATACCAATGGATGCTATGTTGTTCCTGCATTTACAGGACTTGGTGCACCGTACTGGGACCAGTATGCAAGAGGTACTATCTTAGGAATAACCCGTGGTGTCAACAAATATCACATTATACGCGCTACACTTGAATCAATTGCTTATCAGGTAAACGATGTTCTTGCTGCAATGAAGGCAGATTCAGGCATAGAACTTTCTTCTCTTAAGGTCGATGGTGGTGCAAGTGCTAACAATCTTCTTATGCAGATGCAGGCAGATATATCCGGTGCTCCTGTAAACAGGCCTGTATGTGTTGAAACAACTGCCATGGGTGCGGCTTACCTTGCCGGACTTTCAGTTGGTTACTGGAAAAGTACCGATGACATAAGAAAGAACTGGTCTGTAGACAGAACATTTGACCCTGAAATCACCCAGAATGAGCGTGATTCCAAAGTCAGAATGTGGAAAAAAGCTGTTTCTTATTCATTTAACTGGGATAAATAATTCCGTCGGATGATTCTTCTAACATATAAAAGCGATATTGTATAAAAGTAAATTCATACAATATCGCTTAATCTTTTTATTACCTTACAGCACTCTTCTGGTTTTTGTGCATTGCACGAAATTTAATAATGTTATTTTACCTATTATCCACCTTCTCCGGATACATATCATGATTTGCCATACGGTTGAATGCCACATCTTCCCACTTAGTTCCTGGCTTTCCATAATTGCAGTATGGATCAATGGAAATTCCACCACGGGGTGTGAATTTGCCCCACACTTCAATATACTTTGGCTCCATCAGCTTAATCAAATCCTTCATAATCACGTTCACGCAGTCCTCGTGAAAATCCCCATGATTACGGAATGAAAACAGGTACAGCTTTAAGCTCTTGCTTTCCACCATTCTCTCGCCTGGGACATACGAAATAATAATGTTTGCGAAATCAGGCTGCCCTGTAATTGGACAGAGACTTGTGAATTCCGGGCAGTTAAACTTCACGAAATAATCATTTTCCGGATGTTTGTTTACAAATGTTTCAAGCAGGCCAGGGTTGTAATCTGTCTCGTAATTGTTCTGCTGGTTGCCTAATAATGTTAAATTCTCTTTTTCTCTCATAGCTTTCTCCAATTTTTATTTTATTGCAGGGTCACTTACCCCATTTGCTGCAAATGCAGCCGCTCTGTCGATACAGGTTCCACATTTGCCGCAAGGCACATCCTTTCCTTCATAGCAGGACCATGTAAGCTCGTATGGTGCGTTAAGCTCTAAGCCCATCTTCACCACCTCCGCCTTAGTCATATTCACAAATGGCGCCTCCACCTTTAACTGATGTCCTGAGCCCTCAAAAATCGCCTGATTCATAGCATCATTAAACATCGGTGAACAGTCTGGATAAGCAAAACCAGCTGAATCATCTGCATGTGCGCCATAAAGAATCACGCTGCAGTCCTTGCTTAGTGCAATGCTTGCCGCCGATGAAAGAAACAGTCCATTTCGAAATGGCACATAGGTGCTTACAGGCTTTTCGCCCTCCGTCTTTTCAATCTGCATGGCATAGCTCTCCTCTGGAATTTCCTCTGTAGACTGCTGCAATAAAGAGCAGTTGCTATATTGAAAAATCTTACTCAGATCCAGGAATAACTGCTCCACTCCGTAAAATGCAGAAACAGCCTTTGCCGCCTGAATTTCTTTATCGTGCTTCTGTCCATAAGAAACTGACAGAGCAATTACATTGTCCTTTCCATATCGGATCACTGCCAATGCCAGTGCCGTAGTGGAATCCACGCCACCGCTTGATAATACTAATGCTTTCATAACTCATCTCTCCTATCTTAGATACATTTGTAATGCTGCATCGTCCTTAAAGCTTCCTCTTAACTCTACAGTCATTGTTCTCGTGTTGTTTTTCTTAATTCCTCTTGCCGACACACAGCTGTGATATCCTTCAAGCACCACCGCAACATCCTCGCTTCCTGTTATCTCTGTCATAATGTCCGCAATATCCTGACCGATTCTTTCCTGTAACTGCAGTCTTCTTCCAACCATATCGCATATTCTTGCAATCTTTGATAAGCCTATAACCTTCCCATTAGGAATGTACGCAACTGTCGCCTTCATATCATACATAAGCGCCATATGGTGCTCGCAGTAAGAAAACAGGTCGATGTCCTTCATAACTACAACCTTAGAAGTATCAAGCTCCTCAATTCCATCCTCAAATGTCTTATCAAACATCTGCGCAATTTCGTGATTGGAGTAATTCATCCCAAGAAAGACCTCCTCGTACATCTTCGCAACTCGCTTTGGTGTATCCTTTAAGCCCTCCCTCTCCGGGTCGTCGCCCAATGCAACAAGAATCCCTCTAATATGCTCCTCAATTGCTTTCGTATCTATCATCATAATCTCCATTCTTGCTTCACCCCGCAAACTTTGGGCTGAAAGCACAAATTTGCACGTAAAAAATCTTTGATATTAGGATTTTTCACATTATACGCCCCTTTCCTCTGGGTTCCAGATTACCTTGTGCATCTGAATCTGAAGACGCACATCATTCATCCTTTTACTGGTCATGAAATTCACGATTTCCACTGGCTCAATTGAACCAAACACTGAGCTTATGAATACCTGGCATCTTTCTGTCAGATGAAATTTTTCAATTATTTTCTCTGCACATTCCAAATCATTAATGCTGCCCGAAACGAACTTGACTGTGTCCTGCTTTCTTAAAGCCTCCATATTGGAGAGAAGCATTTTCTCCTCACAGCCGCTGGATGGCAGCTTGTAATCCATAGTAAGGCTAAGTTTTTCTTTTGAAAATGCATTGGCAAGGGGAGCAATATCAACCGCTCCATTAGTTTCAATCTCTACTCGAATGTCCGATTTGTTCAATAATTTTTCTACCAGACTCCTGATATCCTTCTGTAATAAAGGCTCTCCCCCTGTCAGCGTCACATTTTTAATGCCTGTCTCACTGACATATTCACAAATCTTATCTGGTGACAGCTCCTCGTAATCACAAGCTGGCTCATTGGCCCACTTTGTATCACAGTAGGAGCAATTTAGGTTACAACCCTTGAATCTGATAAACACCGCCAATTCTCCGGCTCTTCTTCCCTCTCCATTAATACTTATAAATTTCTCAACAACTTTCATATTAGTTTCTTTCCTTTATTGTTCGTATGCTGCTACATTATTAGGTGTCTCGTATACTTCCACTCTGTGGATTGGAAAGCCTTTTACACTCATCAGCTCATAGAAATATTTTGAAAAATGCTCCGCAGTAGGTCTGAAGCCAACTTCAATCATACGAAACTCCTCCGCCTGTAATGCAGCAATTGTCGCACCTTTTAGAGAACCTTTTTCATAAATCAAGCTGTGGTCAAAATCATCACAGATATCCTTCAAAGCATTTTTTAAATCAGAAAAATCCACAAGCATTCCTCTTGTCTGACCCTCATCCTTTAACTGGTCTGCTGCTATTTCAACAACAACTCTCCAGCGGTGACCATGAAGATTCCTGCATTTTCCGGCATACCCCTTCAGAAAATGTGCAGAATCAAAGCTGTTCTCGGTTTTTAAATAATACATTTTAGTTTCTCCTCTAATTTATTGTGGAATAAAAACAGAATTGCTTAGAAAAGAACGTGCCCCACTGTGAGCACATATAGAAAGCCCTGTAAATGTATACACACCTACAGGGCTAAATTACATAAAAAGTCTTCTTAGCAGCCCTGGTTTTATTTAACGACAGGATGGTACAAACGAACTGTCGCGCATTTTTATGCGATATGTCTATTATAAATATTTTTCTGGATATGTCAATGTAAATTTTCCCCCAGCAGCTGCACCTTTATCACGTTCATTATGCGTGCCGAGTATGTTTCCTGAATTTCTCCTGCAAATGTTATTGAAACCATATCATTTACTACCAGGTCAGACAGCGCAATCTCTGTTTCCTCCTTCGTCCATGAAGTTTTATATTTGACCCTATTAAACCAATCCTAAACCGATTAATCTTTTAATATATCTTATCAACCTCATCTTCATACACTGATTCAGTATGAGTATCAAATAGCACCCATTCCACCAGATCAAAACAATCCGGATTATCCTGCAAGAACCGGTTTACTGTATGTACCGCAATCTTTGCCGCCAACTCAACCGGAAAACTATATACTCCCGTTGATATGGAAGGAAATGCAATAGACCTGATTCCATTATCCATTGCCAGCTTCATAGAATTAAATGTGATTTTCCATTTAATCATGTCCATTTTGCAAGTTTAATTATGTCCGTTTTGAGGATGGATCCGTTGCAGAACATATTGATTACAAAAATTTTATGAAGGGACATTTCGCAAGACCACAGGACTCTAGAAGAAATAGAGGAAAGTTTCGTATCGGTGAAAAGAGAATTATGAAATGCGGACTTGAAGCTGATACATATTGGTGCAGAGGAGATATTTTTGTTAATCTCTGTATTGTGTTTTTAATCATTCTTACTATTACGGGATTTGGGTATGCTATCAGTTACAAAATAGTGGAGATAAAGTGTATTCATTTGGACGGTGGATTGGATGGAGCAATGGAAGTAAATGATGCCGCTATGAATGCAAATCTGAAAGGACAAATAGCAAAAGCGGCAGGGGGAGCGTATGTTGATACGAAGGCGCTTACAGGCCCGATGGCTATTTTGTCCAGATATTGTATACAAAATGGTGTTTCTATGGTGGATCCGCGTGTGTTTAAGTGGATAAACAGAATATGCATTGCTGCGCAGATTATATTTGCTGTCGCTTGTTTCTGTATCTCGCTTCAATGTTAGCAGTTAGGAGAAGTTAATTGGAAAGATAATTATTCACAAATCGTTTTTAGGGCATATAAAGATTGATGGGAATTGTATTGATGATAAAGTCAAAGAATTAGAAATTGATAGTGGAATATATGATATAGTTGGCGGAACAGATTGCGATTCATCGACATACTCAAGCTCATTTGCTTGGTGACTTCATTGTACTTAAAATCACTATAATTCACCACCACACCGACTTTACATATCCGCAACAAGAGTTTACATTGTATTATTTTTCAAGAATTTGTGGGTCAAGAAGGAAATCATAAATATTCACGGTCAAAATACCATAATTGTCATAGTACGGCTGTACAATATCTTTTGTAATAACAATCTTCTTGAAAGAATCATCTATCTTTCTGAACGGTCTGATTTCCTGTGTACGTTTTGCTTCATCAGGTAATGAATACGCTGACTGGATATAATATCTGGATGAACCAAGATTACATACAAAGTCAACTTCCAGCTGTTTACGAGTTACCTTTCCTTCCTGGTCTTTCTCCGCAATGGTAACAACACCAACATCCACGCTGTATCCACGCATACGCAATTCGTTATAAATCACATTCTCCATAGAATGTGTCTGCTCAAACTGACGGAAGTTAATTCTTGCGTTGCGAAGCCCAAGGTCAGAGAAATAGTATTTCTTTGGAGTTTCAATATATGCCTTACCCTTGATGTCATATCTCTGTGCTGATTCAATCAGGAAAGAATCCTCAAAACAATCCAGATATTTCTTGATCGTTTTTGAAGTGATTTTAGATTTTTTTACAGTCTTAAAGGTATTCTTTAACTTCTCAGGATTGGTCAGAGAACCAATAGCAGAGGAAAGGATATTCAGCAGATCTTCCAGTTCTCCAATATTTTTAATCCGGTTACGTTTGAAAATGTCTCGAATATAAATTTCGCTAAAGAGGTTTTGCAATGCTGCTGCCTTATCGCTGCTACCTTCACGAAGAACGACCAATGGGATTCCTCCGTAAAGCATATATTCAGACAATCCCATATACTTGTCGCCTTTGTAAACCGACATAAATTCCGAAAAACTCAGCGGATACATATGGACTTCGTCTCCACGTCCGGCAAACTCTGTGACAATATCTTTGGACAGGAATTTTGCATTACTTCCGGTTACGAATACATCCATATTATCTTTACGAAGATAACCATTCAATACAGATTCAAAGCAGTCCATCAGCTGAACTTCATCCAAAAGCAGATAATACATTCCATCAGTGGTAACCTTGGAACGGACATATGCCATAAATTTTTCCGGATCAACTCCACGTTTTTCTTTTTCAATTTTGATAAGGCTTTCTCCAATCAAATACATGTCATCTGCGGAGTCAAACGCAAAACGAATAATATGGTCGGCAGGGACACCGGACTCTAATAAGTGATTATAGAAAATATTATTCAGCAGATAGGACTTTCCACATCTGCGAATACCAGTAATCACCTTGATTAAACCATTATTTTTTCTTCTAATCAATTTATCTAAGTAAAAATCTCTGCGAATTTCCATATGATAGTCTCCTTAGGAAAGATTTTTGCAACCTAATACATTTTTCTGTTCTATATTATCATATCGTAACCTTTAAATCAATATGCATAGCCAGTTTTGGGGAAGATTTTTGCAACCTAATACATTTTTCTGTTCTATATTTATTATATGCTTCAATCAGTATATTATCCCTGTATTTGTTCATCGTTATACCTTAATTTCCAGCCTGAAATAGCCGTGAACTACATCGGTAATTGAATTACCGAGCATCAGATATATATGGCTTCGCCATACAGATTCTGGGTGCGTCCATGACACCTTTACTGCTACCTTTTTGGGGTTACACAGCTACTTTTATGATCAGGGGAGAAGATAATCCGGTAACGGATATCTTTTTCTTTTTGCCGCATCCGGCAAAATATTTTCTCATAATGTTATATGCCCCTACTGCATCCGCATTATATACTGACAACTGATCCTTATACAATCCCCTGCTCGTTCTGTTGCATTTCTTTGCATATTCTTTTGTTACTTGTGGTGCATGTGGGGAACACTGGCTTGAATATTCTTCCGTCTGTTTCGCAAGTGTAATTCCATGCATTGCAAGTTTATACTCCAGCATTCCATATATTTTCGCATAAGGCAGTGCATGAAGTTTTTGATTTGTCACTTTTCCCAGATTCTTATTCCTTCGAATATTTGTGATATCACCAATAATAACCGTGTGGATATCATTTGCTTTACAATAATTCACTACTGCTCTGGTCACTTTATGAAGATAGTCGTGAATACAGTTTCGCTTTTTCTTATATACCTTAAGCATATGTTTTGATGGCTTCGGATACTTAATCCCTCCTGCTGACTGACAGCTGTTCCATTGATGCCCAAGTCTTGCGATTTCTTTATCATATTTCTGGGAGATTTCCAAATATTTTCTTCCTAGGATAAAACTTGTGCCCGCAGAATCATAACAGGTCATCAGATTGTGGAGACCCAGATCAATCGATAAATAGTGTCCGTTATCCTGCATTTTTTCCACATCTTTTACGTCATAAATCACGATAACCTGACACACGTTTTTCTGATCCGGTGGATATATCTTAATCTGTTTGATGACATCCGTGTTCTGGAAAATCTTATTTTCCAGATACAGATAGTTGTCACAGATGTCATATGTATGCTTCAGATGCTCCTTTAGCTGCTTCGGAAGTGATAATCGTACCCTTTTGCTTCCAGATACATGTACAATTGCATTCTGCATATAGGTAATTGTCATACCGCTTTGTTTAAATCTTGGCGGCTTTGGATTCTGGATGCCTTTACTTTTTATCAGTGTGTAAAATGACTTCCATGATTTATCCACCAACTTGCACACTTCCTGTGCCGTCTGCGAGGGCAGGGATTTGAACCACATATTTCCTTTTAACCGTGCTTTCTGATCATACCAGTCAGGGTAACGGACCATTCCAAGCTCCTTGAAATTGCGGCGTTCATAGTTGCACACGTTCCAGAGTTTAGATGCCGCATAGCACATATGGCCTACGATATTAGACTCTGTTGTATTCAGTTGAATATCTGTCTTATGTGACAGCAGCATGTTCTTTTCCTCCTTAATAAGATTTACTCTGATGTTCAATATAACGCCGTATGTTCTCTTCGGACACAGAACCTATGGTTTCCACATAGTAGGAATGGTTCCAAAGCTGACCTTTCCATAATTTCTGTCTGATTTCCGGGAACTGTTCAAATAGTTTCCTGCCACTGATTCCCTTTAAATATTTTACAATATCCGTGACAGACAGCTTGGGTGGGGCTGACACAAAACAATGAATATGGTCTCCTTCACCCACTTCAAATAAATGGACTATGAAGCCCTTATCCATGGCAATCTGTTCTACAAGTTCTTTCAAATACTTTTCAACTTCCGCATTCAGAATCTTTCGCCTGTACTTTACCGACCAAACCACATGGTAATTAATGTTGTACACGCAAGTGCGTGAATGAATTAAATTTTCCTTCATACACATAGTATACCACATCTCCAAGAAAAGAACAAGTGTTCCGTTTAAAAATTCAAAAAAAAGGAGACGTTAAAGTCTCCAATGTAACCTGTGGTTACGCGCTTTCATCTGCGGCAATTGAATTACCGAGGATTCCCGCTTTTTATCCTAAAAATAATATGACAGACATAAAAAATAAAATCTGTCATATATATAAATAGCGTTTTATTAAAGGAGGAAATATTATGTAGTTTTTTGATTGAAAATTAATTTAGTATTGCAGATTCAAAGACGGGTGAATTTGCAATAATTAAACATAAAAAAGGTTGAGCTTTATTGCCCAACCTTTTTTTCTTAAGCTGTTATACAGCCTGTTATATGAGAATCGTTAATATTGATTCTAATATTATTGTCTTCCAATTCCTTCGCTAAATCGAAAATGGAAAGAGTTTCCAGATATTCTAAATATGAAATCATTTGTTTTCTTCCCTTAAGTAACATATCGACATACTCACTTGTACTCATATACTTTCTCCTTTTCATTTTACATATCAAAGTTTCTGGTTATTCTTGCCGTTCTGAGGATAATGTCCTTTGTATTCTGATCAAGATTTTCTGCATTAATAATAACTGCTGTCTTATCATTGCTAAGCTTCATTTCTGGAGTAATCTTAGCATACATTAATGTGGCTTCAAGACCGCCTATAACTGCATCTGCATTTTTATTAGCAGAAATCTTTAATACCATTTCAGAATCATCTGAACTATCATTAGATGTTACTGGAACTGAAGATTCTGATGATTCTTCTACTGGGTCAACATTTACTGTGTCTGATACATCAGTATTTGAATCATTATGAACAGCTTCAGATACATCTTCATTTTCACTTGAAACTAATTCATCATCGACCTGTTCATTATATTCTGGGACCTCTGTAATAACTGCTGTACTTCCTGATACCTGTGAATCATTATTTGCTTCTTCATTAATAGGTTCATTAATGGTATCAACAATAGTGTCAGCAACAGAATCATTAGAAGCATCATCCTGATTCCAAGGCAATTCCTTTTCATCTAAAACTGGTTCTTCAACCATTTCAGTTATTTCTGATTCAGCAATTTTAGACGAGATTTTTTCTTTTTCTGCATTAATATCTTCAAGTGTTGGAGCGATTTCCTTTGCAACAACAGGAACTTCTACATCTAAAACTGACTCCTTTGTATTTGCTCCAACATTATTAATTAATAATGCTGCCATTAGATTCTTTATTTCTTCAATTTTTGTATTCGGAATAACAATATGTACTCCATTGCCTTCTTCAAAAAGGCTTATTGTCTGCATATTCATACTATATATGCTCCTTTCATTTTTTATTACTAAATAATGTATGACAGAAAAAAAAATCAAACTGCAAAATTAATAAAAAGATAAATTAATTATAAGTGTATATATACACTTTATTATTTTTTTCTGTCATATCTTAATTAATATTATTTGAAAGTTGAGGTATTTGAATGTCAGATAAATCTTATACAATTTGCAAAATCATGAAATTAAATTCACTAAATGCTAATGGCCGATATAGTGTTAGATCTGCAGGCGAACATAATTTGAGGGAGTATGTACCATATAATTGTGATTCTGAAAAACAAAATTTAAATAAAGATATTGTTGAACTTCCTAAAATGCTTGATGGAAGCCATTACTCCTATCAGACTGTTGTAAAAAATGCAATTAAAGAAATTCAAGATAATGGTACAATGGGAAAAGTTCGTCCTGATGCAGTTTATGCATTTGAAATTTGTTTAGGTTTTAATCCGGCAGATGGGAAAGACTGGAAAGATATTATTCCAGAAAAAGACCTAGATAAATGGTGTCAGGAAAATAAAAAATGGCTTGAAGAGCGTTTTGGTAAAAACAATTTAAAGCATTTAGTATTACATATGGATGAATCAACTCCTCATTTACATGCTTTAGTTGTTCCTATTAATAATAAAGGTAGGTTAAGTGCTAAATCATTTATTAATGGCCCGACTGATTTATCAAAATTGCAGACTGAATATGCAAAGAAAGTAGGCTTACAATTTGGGTTGTCAAGGGGTGTTTCTAAAAAAGAAATAAGAGCTTCTAAAGAATTGGAAAATAAATTATATCCTAACTATTCTGATATGTCTAAATTCAAAAAAGCCACTCTTGGTAAAATAAAGGATGAAAGTGAAATAATAAAGGTTAACCCGAAAGAATTAGATAGTAATGGGCATATTTTGCCATCTTACGAAGAAAGAGTGTTAGGTGAATTTCAGAATGTAAAATATCATTATTTAGCTTTAGAAAATTCATTACGCCAGGAATTAAAAGAAGAACTAAAGCAAGAAATAAAAAAAATAGATACAGACTTTGAAAGGATTGCACTTGAAAAAGAAGAATTTGAAAAAGAAAAAAAGGAAAAAGATGCAGAGTTAAAACAAAAAGAAGAGGAACTTATTTCAAAAGAACATGAGTTACAGAAGTTATTAGGTGTATTAGAAAGTACAAAAAAATCAATAAAGGAAATCAGAAAAGATTATATATATTTTGAAACATTAAATCGTGCTCTTAAGCATGAGTCTAATAAGGATATTGCTAAAGATTTATATAAGCAACTAAATAAGTTAGTTGAAGAACAACATAAAAGAGATAAAGAAAATATTCATGCAATTAAGCAATTTGATCTAAGATAAAGAAGATAAAAAATATGAGGGTAGTACACAATTGTATTATCCTCATATTTTAAAATTACATATTATAAATATTATCCTGAGCAGGGAATATATTTTTAAAGAAATTTGTTATTTCCTGTTTAGATATTAGAATTTCTTTATTATTAGATTTTTTCTTATACTTGATAATTTTATCTAATGAATCAGCAGTGTTGAATTCATTAAGATATATTTCAGTGTCTTTAAGATTTCCATTTTTAATAGCCGTATTTAATACAGATGTATTTATTTTAGGATTTTTAACTAAAATAAAATGTTTAATCTGTATGTCATTTTTAAAGCTGTTATGTACAAGGGTGTTTAACATATTCATTGTTGTCTTAAATTGTTCAATAGAAGGATCAATTGGGATATATTCATTTTTTACAGTTTTTAACAAATATCCATCTTGAGTCTCTTCTATTGTACCTGTACCATCTAAGAAACTTATTGTAATTATGCTATTTTTAGTTGCAATAATAAATGGGATAGGTGCGCTTAAGAAATTTGGAAATTTTCTAAGTATATCCGTATCCGTTGCATAATTAATGCCATTATCTTTGAAATTATCATAATTTTTATGAACTTCAATCATATAATTATTTATGTCTTCATTACTTCCTAAGTTTACCTGACCTAAATGATACCATCCCCATATATTGCACTCATGTTTAATGGCATAATCCAATATATGAATAAAATCGGTTGCAGCAGGTAATGTATTATCAAAATTTCTAACAATTAATTCTTTTGATGTTACTTCTTTCTGGTTTTTTATAAATTTAATATGAAGAGTCAATCCTATAAGTATCATTAATATAATAAAGGAAATCATTAATATAACAAATATAGAAATTATTGTTTTTGTCATTGTAAAATCCTTTCTATAACTCTCTGTCCTTTTTCTTTGCCATTTCCAGGTGTGCCTTCATTGTTTCATCACCAACACATTTAAAACAATCTCTAAGATAATAAGATAAAACATTAAAAATGCTCAGATCAATATTACCTGTTTCCTTATAGCTTTTTATTGCCAGTCTAGTAAGGAATTCTTTTATATTTTTGACTTTTACAATTGAATAATCTGTTTTATTACATTCATTTACAATTGTTTTATCTGAAAAGCAAATAATATTGTATATAGGCATATTCGAAATAATCTTCCATGCATTATACTGTTCTTTATCTGAGTTTTCATATTCTCTCATTTTATCTGAGCATATTTTTCTGAATAAATTAATATGTCCTGCATTTTGTCTTACTGGAGAATATACTTCATGTCCATTGCACTTCCAATATTTCTGATTTTCATATACTTCAACCTTGCCGGTATATGTCTTACATTCAATCATAAAGATTGCTGACTGAGAAATAACAATTTCATCAATCTGACCAACCGGATAAGAATCTTCACCTTCTAAATTAGTTAAATATAAGTTGTTAATAGCCTCGCCTCTTACAACTATATTACCTTTCTTAAATCCACATGGACGTATAGCAATATAATCTCTGTCCAATTTTTCATCATCATCTCGTGTAATGTTAGTCAGGTTTAAATGAACTCTATGTTCGGCATCTCCCCAGAATCCATCTTCATCAAAATTAATAGTTTCATTAGAAAAAGGGGAAACTCTGTAAATACCTTTCTTTTTATCCTTCTCTATTTTTATTTTTTTGACACCCTTAAATGCCTTAAAAATCAAACCTGCAATTAAGCCTATTACCCATATTGCAGCTATTATTATAATTCCTTTTATTATATATCCTATAATTGTTCCCATATATTTTCCTCATTTCTGTATATTAATCATCAAAGTCATAACCAAACAATCTTAAAATAGGTCTGAATATAAATCTAAGGAATCTGAATATTTGTCCTAAAATTTTACCTGCAAACCTTAAAATTGTAATTGCTATTGATATAATAATCAAAAAGATTATTATTAAGAAAGCTGCATTAAATGGGTCATGTACCCCAAATGTTCTATAAAAGAAATTTTCCTGCTTTGTAGGGACTTCTGTTTGTGCTTCAACTTCTTCATAAGTAGTTTCATATTCATCATTTTCTAATGCTTCAGCTATAATTAAATTAGTATCAATAACTGTTTCGATATTATTATTCATATTGTTCCCCTCGTTTCTGTTTAATCAAAATTATATATATGTATATTAGTTTTCACTTGAGTAAAATTAATGACATATATAATATGACATTTTTTTTTGCATTATTTTTTACATAAAAAACTTTTTTAAGTATATACCAAATTTTGTATTAAGTAAAATAATTTTTAAGTAAAAATGCAGTGTATATTATCTATACACCGCATTTAAAAATTATTTATTAAGCTTTTTCCTATTTTATTTGTCAGAATCACTCGATTCCAGAGATGATAAAAATCTGAAATCATCTATACTATTTGATTTAGATGATTCAGTATTATTATTAGATGTTGTATCAGAAGTTGTTGTGTTTGTATTTTTTATGTTACTTTTTAATTCTTCTTGCAATGTGCTAGGAAATTCTTGAATTAATTCATTGTACATTTCACTATCAATTTTACCCTCATCAATGCTTTGTTGCAGCATTTCTGCTACAGATATATCATTTACTGTTGGCCTTGTGCTGTATATTTTTTCATTACTTTCCATGATGCCTTCATTTCGATACATTAAATTTCGTTTCATCATTTTTTCAGAAATATCATTATTAGGTACATTAGAATTATTTATCATTTCTGTTGAAGTATTTGCACTTGATAATGATGGCACAGATGAAGCAGATGGAGCGCTTAAATTTTGTTTTTGTTTTTTCTTTTTGAAATGATATACATTAGATTCATTTGCATCTGCTGTATATTTATAATTGTCATGAGTATCATACTGGTGTTTTAATCCTCTATATGGTTGTTCTCCACGAAGTACAAATATACATTCATTATCCTTCATTCTTCTTAATTCATCCGGAGTAGCAAGTTCACGGCCTTGCTGTTTATAACTTAAGCTACTGCTTCCTTTGCCTCCCTTTGAAGTTGAATGATCTCTGACAGTTATAGTCTCTTTACCTAACATTTTTGATACATATTCCAAAGTATCATTTTCTGGACAACCTAAAAATACAAAGGAATCACAATTACCCATAATGCTGCCCCAATCATCTTTATACATATTTTTAATCTGAGCTAAGTTCTGTAAAATAACTGTGCTGCTTATTTCATATTTACGCATTGTAGCGAGTTTTTTAGTGAAGTCCGGAATTTGGCCAATGTTTGCAAATTCATCCAACATAAATCTAACGTGATAAGGTAGGCGTAATCCACAAATTGTTACCTTACAGCCTTCTTTAATAGCCTTTAATTTCTTCCTTGCAAAGTCAGCATGTAAATATTTGCCTACAATAATTTCATCATCTTTATTTCCTGATTCTGCCGGGACTTTTATATAATAATAATTACCTTTCTTTACACAATGAGCATGATCTTTTGCTCTGGTGCAAAATGCTTCTGCTTCTTTTTTAATAGCATCATTTTTTTCATTTTTAACTTCGTTGTCAGCTTCATTTTCTGGTGCAAAATCTTCTTCCTTAATAACAACAGCTTTATTAAATGCGTTGTCTTCTGTAGCACCATTAAAAGCGTTATTTAATTCTTCTTGGCTGTTAAATTTTTTAGTATTGACATACTGCGAATGTTCAACATTTTCATCTAATGCTTTTTCTGCAGATTTACTATTTATTCCATGTTTCTTATTACTAATTTTATCTTTATCTTTTGATTCTAATTTGAAACCAGATAATAAACTCTTTTTTCTAACTGGTTTATTCTTTGCATCTTCTTCCTCTTGAGAATTTTTTGAGAAATCAATTTCAACTTCTTCAAGTTTACTATCATCTTCTTCCTCTTCTTCTTCCTGTACATGAGGAATTTCAAATATTTTTACGTTTTCACCTTGGCTATCTACAACAACATAATTACCTCTACATTCATTCTCTGCATGATAATACAATGACTGGAATAACTGAGTATAAAGCATTGCTGCGAGGAAGTTAAATGATTCATGTTCCTGAGGAATAATAACAAATAACGCTGTTTTTTCATCACCAATTTTATTAAGTTCAATATCATCAGATGATAACAAATCAGCTATATCCTTAGAATCAAGAGTTGATAAACGGGCCATAGCAGAAATTAAAATTGATTTTAATGTCTTACCTGCACCCATCTTAAACTTCGTATACTGCTTATCACAAATATCTGATCCAATAGGTTCATAATATTGTAAATCTGAATCAGCGCCTTCTGGTTTACCCATTTTAAATGCTCCGGATCTTGTAAAATGCCATCCTTCCGATTTAATAGCCGCAAAATATTGATCCGTTATATTCATTTCATTTGAGGAATCATTCTCATTAATTTGACAATTATCCATCAAATATAATACTGAACTTAAATTCTTAGGAAGATGTAACTTATCTCCATGCATCCATATTAAGAATATAAATGCCTGGAACATCAATTTCTGAGCCTTTTCCCAGAAATCATCTCCACCTTTTTTATTAGGATCTGTTGTATTAGCCAAAATACAATCTACTAATAAAATAACATCTGTTTCAGTATGGATATAATTCATTGGATTATATCTATCAGATTTATCCATGTTTACGAGATTGAATACTTTTATCTTAAAGCCAGCATCTTCAAGCAAAGTACCCATATCTGCTAATAATTCACCTGATGGGTCAGTACAGATGAAATTACAATTAAGTGGCATTTGGCATAAATTAGGTTTAACAAAGAATCTTGATTTACCAGCACCAGAACCACCAATAACTAATACGTTATTATTTCGTCTTGTTTGTCTGGTATCCATTGACATATAAACATTTTGAGTTAAAATCATATTTCTGTTTCCATCATGATTAGGTGAATCTTTTGGATCAGAATAATGTTTTTCCCATTTGTTAGGTAAATCTGAATCTTTTATCCATTTTGCAGTACCATTAACGCCACCTTTTGCGTGTTTATCTCTTTTATTTACGGTCCATATATATGCCAGAATTAATCCAAAAATCATTCCAAATATGCATATGCCGCCCCATGCTGCTGCATTTGGAGTAAAAAGTGTAAATGGATTAGTAGTTATTCCTTCAATGGTATAATTGAAAACTGTAACAACATCCTCTTTAGGATAAATTTCCTGATATCCTGTAAATTGAATTATAAAATAACTACCTAATAGAAAAATTAGTGCATACACAAAATATACTGGTTTTATTTTTCTTTTGTTTGCACTTGAAATAGAATTAGACATAAAAAATACCTCCTTATATTTTAAATATGACAGAGGTAATAATTATTTTTTAATTGAAAAGTAGCAGGTCTTATTACAAAACCTGCTACTTTTACATGCTTAATATTTAGTTGTTATTAGTAAATCCATACGTGTCCTTCTGCATAATCACAGTCATAGCCAAACTCATCATATTCTGATTCTGACATTCCGCAATATTGGCAATGTCTTTCTTGTGGTTCAGGATCTGGCTCTGAATAATCACCATCATCACCACTATCTTCACCATCTCCAGAATTATCATCACCATTGTCCGGTTCTTCAGGTTCTTCAGGTTCAGGATCTGGCTCTGGATCAGGCTCTTCTATTTCAGCATTTTTTGCATCTTCTGCTTTTCTCCATTCGTGGTTTGCCATTGATTCAACCGGATCATACCATGCAATAAATCCTACAATATCTGTATATTCATCAAAATGATTTGTGTCACTACATTTTGCATCTACTAAAGAATAACAATTTGTCTTTACTGTAGTATGATCAGATGAACCTGTTTGTTTTGCATTAATATTTTCGATTGAATCTGTTTGTGGATTATAAGCATAGCTTGTACCATAATCATCACCTTCAATAACCATATATGTTGTTTCGGCTGTGCCACTAGATTCATCCCATGAATATTGAAC
>ENA-ORSB01001515-ORSB01001515.1-human-gut-metagenome-genome-assembly--contig:-NODE-1515-length-21406-cov-3.365557_pt1 | contig 21406 bp, 19 predicted proteins | sample MGYA00242180_ERZ509144 | MGnify/ENA primary metagenome ERZ509144 (study PRJEB26280, sample SAMEA2338661) | human gut metagenome | biome: human gut; feature: human-associated habitat; material: faeces...
TTTCCCTACGATCAGTGCCTACAAGGAAAATGCAGCAATGATGCATTACAGCGCGACCGAAACAGATAAGAAGAACATAGAGCCGGAAGGACTGTATCTGGTAGATTCCGGCGGACAGTATGTCGGAGGCACTACAGATGTGACCAGAACGATTGCATTAGGACCTGTTACTGATACGATGAAGAAGCATTTCTCCAAGACTGCATGCGGTATGCTTCGTCTGGCTGATACAAGATTTTTATATGGCTGTACCGGTAAGAATGTAGATATCATGGCACGTGAGCCACTGTGGGAGTGCTACATTGACTATAAATGTGGTACAGGCCATGGAATCGGCTATATTCTGAACGTGCATGAAGGCCCTCAGAATATCAGATGGCGCTTCAACCCTGGTGTGAAGGAAGCTGTTCTGGAAGAGGGTATGATCGTATCTGATGAACCGGGTGTATACATTGAAGGAAGTCATGGTATCAGAATCGAGAACATTCTTGAAGTCGTAAAGGAAGAGAAGAATGGTGACGGCCAGTTCATGGCATTCAGACATCTGACTTATGTGCCGGTTGATCTGGATGTGATCGATACACAGTATATGGAGTCATCTGATGTGCGTAAGCTGAATGCTTATCATGCAGAGGTATATAAGAGATTATCTCCTTACTTCGAAGGGGAAGAGCTCGAAATGCTTAAGAAGGCTACAAGGGCTGTATAAAAAGTCACGGCGATGAAGTTCGCCTGATATAGATTAAATCAAGAAAACACAAACATTTCATACGAAGCCACACTCTCGTCCCGTTGCTCATGCAGCGGACGCGTAAGGTTGCAGGCGCTTGACAGCACCTGCGACCTAAGCGCCGGCTTTCGCAAAGGGGCTTCTTAACGAAATGTTTGTGTTTTCTTGCGTTTTACAATGGGGAGGCGAACTTCGTCGCCTGTGTATTGCAGATATATCTTAAAGAAACCTTAATAATTTTACATCTTTAATATTCATAAATTTTTCGGTACACTAACAATAGATTAGAAAGAGCGCGCGAATTTGATCAAATGCTGGAAAGGCAATGGGGGATGAATAATGTACAACATACTGGTATGTGATGATGAGAAGGATATTGTGTCAGCTTTGAGGATATATCTGACAGCAGAGGGTTATCGGGTATATGAGGCTGGGAATGGGCGTGAGGCGCTGGAATATCTGGCGAAAGAGGATATTCATCTGGTGCTGATGGATATTATGATGCCAGAGATGGATGGAATCACGGCAATGGTTAAGATACGTGAGCAGAGTAATGTTCCTGTTATTCTGCTGACTGCCAAGAGTGAAGATACAGACAAGATCCTGGGGCTGAATATCGGTGCGGATGATTATGTAACGAAGCCTTTTAACCCGGTGGAGCTGCAGGCAAGGGTGAAATCACAGCTGAGACGGTATATGCAGCTTGGAGGTGGCAGTGTCAGAAAGGAAGTGCTGACTATGGGAGGCATCGAACTGGATGACCGCACCAAGGAGGTAACACTGGATGGCGATAAGGTGGCTCTGACCAGAACGGAGTATGACATTCTGAAGCTGCTGATGGAGAATCCCGGTAAAGTCTTTTCACCAACGCAGATCTATACACAGGTATGGAAGGACAATCCATATGGCGCTGAGAATACAGTTGCCGTACATATCAGGCATCTGCGTGAAAAGATAGAGTACAACCCGGCAGAGCCCCGATACCTGAAAGCAGTGTGGGGACGCGGCTACAAGATGGGCGACTAATCAGAGCCATGCGAATGTGGTGCTGATTAGTCTTCGATGATAGGTTATCAAACAATAGGATGGTGTGGAAAATTTATGAATAAGATAAAAGGTTCTTTCATTGTAAAAATGATCGCATGGGTGGTCCTGGTAGTCAGTACATGTATGTTTCTGTTCAGTGTCGTTGGGATATTCTGGATGGAAAGCAATGGCTTTTTCAGTGAAAAATATGATGATATCCGCAAGAATATGCATGAGGATGTAAGCGGGCAATACTCTGCAATTGTTATGATGAACTACCAAAACGGAGAAAGTGATAAAACAAAGGAATATTTTGCTGATAAAAGTTTCAGATACGGAATTATAGAGGATAAGAACTGGGATGATAAGAAGCTGAACAGTGCCCATATATATCTGGAGCGCAATTTTACAAAGACAGTAAATGCGGATGAACTGTACAAATCACAGTGGAACTTGGGTGATGATACGTATATTGAACTGGTAGATAATGGTTTGCTTGGCAGCTACCAGTATTATATGAATAGTAATGGTAAGACTTATTATGCAGACAGAATCTGTTATGATACTAAGGGCGGTATTTTCTATTATCGTGCAGATGGCAGATATTATCCGGTGGATGTAGTCAGTATCTATGTGGCTGCCACTTTGCCAGATGGTTCTACAGAGGATTTTGTATTGGATTTTACTTATGATACGGATTCCGGTAAATACATAAGTAATGCTAAGGAAATGTATGAAGATGTATATTATGCTTCTAATACAATTTCAGACCATGAAACAGCAGTAATATATGAAGAGATTGATACATCAGTGGAAGCTTCTGCATTACAGGCAGAAGCTGAGACAACGTATGAAGCCGGATACTCAGACGATGATGGGACGCAGTGGCTCAGGATACAGTATGATGATGCAGCATGGAGCATTCTCAATGGGAATGAGAAGCTGACTTTTGATCAGTTGAATAATACAGGACTTTCTTATGATAAATGGCAATCCGTACAATTCAGTGACGTCAGAGAACTGCAGGGCTCCGAGCTTGCGTTGATTGATTCAGGCAAAATTTCCCAGAGTCTGTTTGTGAAGGATGTGGAGACGTATCTTGATAGTAATTATACCTTACATGTTTATGAGAAGGGGACTACTTACTGGGTGGCATCCTATGTAGATGAAGAGGTATTAACGCAGGAGAAGCTGGCATTTGAAGAGAGCATAGCGGGAAAAGATTTTGCAGGTAAAATGTTCACAATCCTGACAGACCGGGAAGCCGATAAATATGTGCTGTATGACGTCTTGTTGGAAATGACATATGCCCAAAAAGACAGGATATTTACACAGATGATCTGCATGTTTGTGTTGGCATTGGGCAGCTTCGTTTTCCTGATGTGTGGAGCAGGGCATAGACGCAATCGGGAAGAGATTGTCCTTACTTTTGCAGATAAAGTACCCTTGGACATTGCATTTGCAGGCATGGCAGTAGTTATTACCTGCGCACTTGGAATGATGAGTGTATTTGCCGGGTCATTATCCGTGGTTCCGGCGGTATATCTGTCGGTATTTGCAGGAATTATTGCATTTTGTGTGTTCATAGGATTTTTACTGAGCTTTGCAGTGCGTATCAAGAATGGAAAGTGGTGGAAAAATACCATTCTGTATCGGGTATTTTCACTGATTCGCAGATTGGCTGGCAGTATGCTGCACCACATTGGTCTGTGGGCTAAGGTGATTCTCATTTTTGGCGGCTGGACATTGGTTGAACTGTTCTTTATGATCGGAATGGATGATTATGATGCTGCGATTGGGTTATTTATATTGGGTAAAATGGTGGAAGCAGCAGTACTGCTGGTAGTTACAATGCAGCTCTATCAATTACAGGTTGGCAGCAGAAAGCTTGCGCAGGGTGACTTCTCACAGAAAATCAATACAGGCAGAATGTTCTGGGAATTTAAGAAGCATGGAGAGAATCTGAACAGTATCGGAGAGGGAATGACCAAGGCTGTGAATGAGAAAATGAAGAGCGAGCGCTTCAAGACAGAACTGATCACGAATGTATCGCATGATATTAAGACACCATTAACATCAATCATTAATTACGTGGCTCTGCTGGAAAAGACAGAGATACAGGATGAGACACAGAGAGAATACCTGGATGTACTCAAAAGGCAGTCAGCACGATTAAAGAAGCTGATTGAGGACCTCATCGAAGCCTCCAAGGCTTCAACAGGTAATTTGCCTGTTAATGAAGAAGACCTGGAGGCAGATGTATTCCTGACGCAGATAGCAGGTGAATTTGAGGAAAAGCTGGCTGCAAGCGGGCTGGAGCTGATCCTGAATAAACCGGAAGGAACAGTTCATGTCAGTGCGGATGGCAGACATTTATGGAGAGTTGTGGATAACTTAATGAACAATATCTGTAAATATGCACTGCCTAATTCCCGTGTATATGTGAATCTGGAAGAAACAAAAAATGAAGTTACAATGACTTTCAGAAATATTTCCAGGTATCCGCTTAATATCACCAGTGACGAACTGATGGAGCGTTTTGTGAGGGGCGACAGCTCCAGAAATACCGAAGGCAATGGTCTTGGATTGTCGATTGCAAGCAGCCTGATGGAGCTGATGAAAGGCAAACTGAAGCTATATGTAGATGGTGATTTATTTAAGGTCGTATTGGAGTTCCCTAAAATAGAAGAGTAAATAATAGAGAAACAGGAGAGGTGCTTATACATTCTCTTCTGTTTTTGTGCTATTTATATTATATAATACGTAAATCATTTCGTTCATTGTATTTCTATTCTTCACATGGTAAAATATTTGACAGGTGTTTGCAAATGGAATATTTCAAGGAGGAGAGTGTAGTGGATATTTCAATTATAGGTGGTTCAGATGGACCTACTTCTATTTTTCTGGCGGGGAAGGTTGGCTTTTCCTGGATCAATATATTCGGACTGATCATTGTTGCGTTATTACTGATACCTAATATCATATATGCATTCAAGTTTCGCAGTGAGGAGAATCAATGCAGAAGCAGTGCAATGAATAAGCTGGAGCAGATTGGCAGATATGGCTGTATGTTCTTGATGATATTTAATATCGGCATATTGGAATTCAGTTTCTCATCCATAGGCATGTTTCTGTTCTATACAGTGGGAAATGTTGTATTATTGATAGTGTACTGGATTATCTGGATGCTTTTTTTTCAGAAGCAGGATAACTGGAAACGCATGGCGTTAGCAATAATTCCTACAGTTTTATTTCTGATATCGGGAATAGCATTACGACATATCTTGCTTATCATTATGGCAGTGATATTTGGAATAGGACATATTTATGTGACCAAAGCCAATATGACTACAGAAGAACAGGTGGGTTAGGAGATGCAGATGAAGAAGACAATGACAATATTATTTTCAATCTTCGCAGTAGTAGGGATTGCGATGATTGTAGGAAGCTTTGTTTTATTACATGCGATGAATCAGTTTGAAGAGAATGCATATGAAGTACCGGGAGTTATCACGGACATTAAGGAGCATTACGATTCTGATGATAAGGTCAGCCATGATGTGTATGTGAAGTTCTGGTATGATGGTGAGAAGTATGAGGATAGAAGAATCAGCAGTTACAGCTCGGATATGTATGTTGGTGAAGAAATCACATTATTGTACAACCCTGCTTATCCAACCAGACTGGATGTAAAAGGAACAAAGTACTGGCTGTTTGGAATTTTATGCGGGATGGGAGTTATTTTCCTGCTTGTAGGCAGTGTTTACCCGGTGATTATGATTATAAAGAGCATTAAAAAGAAAAACCTGCTTCGCAATGGAATGGCATTGAGCGCAACTGTTGAAGAAATCAGATGGGATACCTCTCTGACAGTGATGGGCAGACATCCTTATGTGATTATCTGTTCTTATCATGATCCGGGTAAAGATGTCACGTATCGCTTTAAGAGTGAGGGTGTATGGACGAACCCGGAAGAAGTCTATCCAGTGGGAAGTTCCATTGAGGTCATGGTAGATGTGAATAATTACAAGAACTATTATGTAAAAGCCCAGGAAAAGATATCTGAGAAAATTGTGGATTATACCTAAATGATTTTGTATAAAAATACAAAAAATCAAATACTTTATTGACATAACGTGAGAAAGTGATATACTTCTTATTAAGTTTTACAGACAAACCGATGAGGAAGAGAAGTAGGCATATGTAACTTTTACAGAGAGCTGCGGTTGGTGGAATGCAGTAGAGGGATTATGGTGAATGGACTTTCGAGGCTGACCTGAACTACAGTAGGCGTCAGCGGGAGGCGGACCCGTTATCAATCCGACATGTATGATAGTACATGAACAGAGTGGGCTTTTTATAGCCAAATTGAGTGGCAACGCGATAATAAGAATTATTACCGTCTCAAATAGTAGTAATACTGTTTGGGGCGGTTTTTAGTTTGTCTGGGACTAGTTACATATTAATTATTGTAACTATTCAGAACCCCATGCGCAAAATCGCTGTTTCACAGCTTTACTTTTGCTTATGTGGTTACTTCGCCATATAAATTGTGTCAAATATGCTTATAAATAAGCATATACTGACTCGATTTGCATGGCTCTGAATAGTTACAACATATCATTAAACAGGAGAGGTAGAAGTTATGAGAAAGAAGTTAGCAGCAATCACATTAGCAGCAATTACAGCAATGAGCATGATGACAGGATGTGGGTCACAGAAGACAGACGGTTATACAATCGGTATTTCACAGTTCGCAGAGCATGGTTCTCTGGACAACTGCAGGGAAGGTTTCCTTGCAGGACTGGAAGAGGAAGGAATCAAGGAAGGCGAGAATCTGACAGTAATGTGTGATAATGCACAGACAGATACAGGTACAGCAAGCACAATTGCAGATAAATATGTATCCAGTAAAGTAGATATGATTTGTGCCATTGCAACACCAAGTGCCATGAGCGCATATAATTCCTGTATGAATACAGACATTCCTGTTATCTATACAGCAGTATCTGACCCAGTCAGTGCAGGTCTGGCAAAAGAGGACGGTACATCAGTAGGCAACATCACAGGAACAAGTGATGCACTTGCAGTATCCGAGCAGTTAGAGATGATTCGTCAGGTGTTACCGGATGCCACTAAGATTGGTATTCTGTATACAACAAGCGAAGCCAATTCAGTAAGTACAATTGAAGAATACAAGAAATATGCACCTGATTATGGATTTGAAATCGTGGAAAGTGGAATCAATGTACAGGCTGATGTAGAAATGGCAGCAGTAAATCTTGCAGGTAAGGTTGACTGCATCAACAATCTGACAGATAATACAGTTGTAAATGCATTACAGACTGTAATCAATGCAGCAACTCAGGCTGGCATTCCGGTATTCGGTTCAGAAGTAGAGCAGGTCAAGGCGGGGTGTGTAGCTTCCATGGGATTGGAATATTTTGAACTTGGCAAGCAGACAGGCAGGATGGCAGCGAAAGTATTGAAGGGTGAAGCAAAGGCATCTGATATGAACTATGAAGTAATCTCAGAGCCAAGCTTATATGTAAATACAGCAGCTGCACAGAAAATAGGTCTTACTTTGCCTGATGGCTTTGCAGATGGAGCATATCAGTCATTTGATGAAATAATTGTAGAATAATTACGAATAAAAATACGTTCGGGGGTAGCATTGTGACACTGGTTTTAAGCGTTTTAGAGCAGGGCATGATATATGCGGTCATGGCATTGGGAATTTATATTACATATAAGATACTGGATTTTCCAGATTTGACAGTAGATGGAAGCTTTCCATTAGGAGCAGCACTTACCTGTGCATTGATAACAGCAGGATGTAATCCGTTCCTGACGATTCTGGTATCTTTTGTGGCAGGTGCTGTAGTAGGCATTCTGACAGGATTAATCCATGTAAAGCTCAAAGTCAGAGATCTGTTGTCCGGTATTATCATGATGACAGCATTATATACGGTCAATCTGCAGATTGCAGGAAGAGCCAATCTTCCTATTTACAATTTTGATACGATATTTGACAATCGTGTCATAAATGCTATTTTCCCTGAATCCATGGGAAGATACCGTACAGTGATCATTATTTTGATCATTACTGTAATTACCAAGCTTTTATTAGACTGGTATATGAATACCAAGTCCGGATTCCTGCTTAGAGCTGTCGGAGATAATGACACAATTGTCACTTCTCTGGGAGTAGATAAAGGAATGGTCAAGATAATAGGGTTATCCATTGCCAATGGACTGGTTGCCATGGGTGGATGTATCTATGCACAACAGCAGAGATTCTTTGATATTTCCATGGGAACAGGTACTATGGTAATCGGTCTGGCAAGTGTTATTATCGGAACGAGTCTTCTGAAGAATCTGACTTTCCTGAATGTAACAACGACAGTTGTGGTTGGCTCCATCATTTATAAGGCATGTGTTGCACTGGCACTCAGCCTTGGTTTCCCATCCAACTATCTCAAGATGATAACAGCAGTGCTGTTCTTAGTAATCCTTGTATTCAGCATGGATAGAAAGAAGAAGGTGAAGAATCGTGCTTGAATTAAAGAATATCAGTAAATATTATAATCCGGGTTCGGTCAATGAAATGTGCCTTTTTCAGGACTTTAACCTGACAATCAGGGATCATGAATTCGTATCTGTAGTAGGTTCTAACGGCTCTGGCAAGACTTCACTGCTTAATATTATCTGTGGAAGCATTGGTGTAGACAGTGGCAATATCATTGTGAATGGAACAGATATTACAGGTAAGAAGGATTTTCTAAGACAGCGTAAGATAGGACGCGTTTACCAGGACCCGTCCAAGGGAACTTGTCCTTCCATGAACATTCTGGAGAATATGTCTCTGGCGGATAATAAGGGAAAAGGCTATGGACTTACCAAAGGTGTCAACAAAGCCAGAATCGAAGAATACAGGGAGAGCTTAAAACAGCTCAATCTGGGACTGGAAGATAAGCTTTATACCAAAGTTGGCTCCCTGTCCGGAGGACAGAGACAGGCATTGGCTTTATTAATGTCTACAATGACACCGATAGAATTCCTGATTCTTGATGAGCATACAGCAGCATTGGATCCTAAGACAGCAGAGATTATTATGGAGCTTACGGACAAAATTGTGCGTGAGAAGAAGGTTACGACAATTATGGTAACGCATAATCTCCGTTATGCAGTAGAATATGGTGATCGTATTCTGATGATGCATCAGGGTAATGCAGTACTGGATAAGGCAGGAGAAGAGAAAAAGGCAATCAATACGGAAGAAATTATGGGCATTTTTAACCGTATCAGTGTAGAATGCGGTAATTAGCAGCTTGAGGCAGGAGAGTGATTGAAAATGATCACATTAAATGACTATCTGTATTCCGGGGACACAGTTCTTCGGATTCTACAGAAATACATAGCGGATTTAAAAGTAGAAGCAGACAGAAATCGTAATGAAATCGACCGGGTTCATTGCGATTTTCTGGCGCAGATAGAGGGGATGCTGGAGCATAATGAATTTCTGACAGCCCAGTCCCAGAAGATTCGCGATTTCTATAAATATATGGCAAAAGAATATCCATATCTGTCTTTTACTTTTAAGGGAAGAATTAAATCCCTGATTCGGGCAGAGTCGAAGTTTAATGGATATATAGTGGAATATATTTATGATTATTATAAGGAACACCAGACATACCCGGAGCTGGAGGATTTAAAGGAACGTCTAGTATGCTTCCGGGATCTGATTGCGTACCGCATTGTGGTGTCGATTCCACGCTGCCATCTAAAGGAGGGGGCAGACCGTGAAACTGAGGAAATCAGGTATTTGTATGAGATTGCCAATGTTCTTCCCGGTTTCCTGGAAAAGAGAGGATTTGTACCGGAGCTTGCCAAGGGCGTGAAAGAGAGTACCTCCCCTTTACTTAATGATTCTGTGAGACCATATTACAGAGACTATATTACGGGAAAATCTTCTGATGGATACCGCTCATTGCATATTACTTTCTATGATAACAGCGCCGGATGCTATGTAGAGATGCAGATTCGTACGAAAGAGATGGATGATGAGGCAGAGATAGGCGCAGCCAATCATATCGCCTATGAGAAAAGACAGCAGAATGAGCGTGCCAGAAGAGATGAAATCCCGGAAGGCGAATGTATCTATTTTGACGAAGCATATGAAAGAGGAATGAAGCTACAGCAGCTGCAGCTGGCAGAACTGGATGTAAATATGTTTGCGGCAATCAATAACAGCCTGATTAACGATGGCTGTGGACTGTATCGTGGAAGATTGATTTTGCCTTACGAACATTTGTCAAGGTTTCAAAATGATCTTATTGATTAGAAATAAGTCAAGTGAAATTTGTGAAAAATATGCGTAAAATTTTATTTTCGTCAGTTTGCATGAAAATGATAAAACGTCTCATGTTAGGTTGATATTTTATGTAACAGGGGATATAATAAGGTTAATCTGGAATGTGCGATAACTCTTGTTATTTTGAACCTACATCACTTTAAACGGGATTCCTATTATTACCTGATTGATGTCAAGCCCCCATTTGGTCAGGGGAAGGCAGAGAGAAAGGTTGCGGTCGCCCACCTAGCAGTTAGCTAGGAGTCAAAATACAGGAGCCGGCATTTTGGGGACAACGAAAGAAAAAAGCAGCCTTTGCGGGCTGCTTTTTTTGCTGGAAGAAAGTTTAGGGCACTCGCTGGCGGATACCCAGAGAGTGTTTTAGCTACAATGAAATCAGGTAACTTTGAGTATTGGTGAGGGGAGATACAAAATGATTGGAATATATGGAAATCGATTGACGGCAATATTAACTGGAATATGGTTATGGAGAAAATTGCCTGTACAGGATACCAGGGAGCTACAACTTTAGAACCAATGAATTGGGATTATTCTCATTTAGATATTTGGCAGTTTTTGGAATTGGCTTATGAAAGGGCAAATAGACTTGATTACCTGCGAAGATAATGGAGGCGATATAAGGATGAAAACAGACAGGATATTGGGAATCATCATTTATTTAATGAATCATGATAATGTTCCAGCCAGCTATCTTGCAGAGAGATTTCATGTATCAATTCGGACGATCCAAAGAGACATGATCAGTATTTCTGCGATAGGTGTACCGATATATTCGGAAAGTGGGAAAAATGGTGGTTATTCTATTTTACCTACATACAAAATAAAAAACAGCGAGCTCAGAAGTGCCGAGCAGCAGATGATTATAAAGGCTTTGGAAAGTCTGGCAACGTCTTATGCCAATGATACTTTGAAGACCTTGATTGAAAAATATAATGCGATTGTTCAAAAAGAAGGCGGACAAAAAGTGTTTTGGGATTTTGGTGTAACCAAAGAAAATGCAGATGTACAGAGTAAAAATCAATTGTTGGAGCATGCCATCGAACAAAAAAAGTATGTGTCTTTTGAATACTGCAATGCTGATGGAAAAAAATCCGCACCGATGGTTGAACCACTGGCGATTCACTACAAATGGTATGCATGGTATCTTTTTGCATATTCTGATGATAAAAAACAGTATAGAACCTATAAAATAGCCAGAATGCGAAATTTAAAAGAAATGGACAGAGTTTCCAACATAGATCATGGTGATATTAAGAAATTGATGAAAGAATCGGAGCAGGCTTATTATCGGACAAGCATCCCCATTGAAGTGCAGTTTGCCAATGAAGAGACGGCATTGATGGAAGAATATTTTCCAGACTGTCCTATAGAACAGATATCAGAAGATACAAAGCGTATGTTTATTGATGTGCCTGCAAAGGAAAGATTGTGGAAAGCACTGCTGTTAAGTTTCGGAAACAAGGTAAAAGTCATAGGACCGGAGGAGTACAGGAAAGAGCTGATACAAACAGCTCAAAATTTTTTATCTAATTACGACATACAGTTGTCGTAGTATTCCTGTAAAATATAGCCATAAATATAAAAAAGCTTTATCATCTGTGAAAATTGGAGGAAGATTCTATGACAAAGGAAACATTAATCAGTTCATTTGAAGAAAAACACAGGGAATTGGAACTTGCATTGCAGGGAGATGATATCGGATGTATAAGAAAGCTGACATTGGATGTTCATGCAATGGTTCATCCGGCAGAAGTATCAGGCAAGGCAGAGAAAACAATGGCGGATTACGTGCTGGATTATATGATGGAGGGGCATCAAAACGACCTTGTTCCGAGGGAAAACTGGGAGGAAGATTTGCATTATGCCGGAACAAATACAGTGCCGATGTGTTGGCAGTTTTGGCATACCTATAGAATTGAAGATTTAGTAAGTAATATCTTGATGGCAAATCAAAATCAGTTATTTGATGATGAGTGGCAAAAAAGAATAGGTGTTAATATTACAGATACGGGAAATGCGTTGGAACTGGACGAGGCAATCTCTTTTGCCAAAGGAATTAATGTGGAAGCATTGCGTGAATACATGATTGCTGTTGGAAAAAATACACGTTGTATTTTAGAGGGTCTTTCTTTGAAACAAATAAAATCAATGGCTCCTGCAACATGGGTGATGAGAATCTTAGAAGAAGGTGGAGTTACCACTGACTTTCGTTCTGTATGGTTATTGGTGTATTGGGGGAGATTAACAAGAGGCGGAATGATTTTGACTCCGATGACAGGACACCATATGATGCATTTGCCACCTTGCCTGAATCATTTACCAATATTGCCATCAAGATGTTAATAGATAATTCAAATTATGAAATTATATGTTTTACAAATGTATAGCGCGCTAATTCATCTCATAAACTGAAAGTAACAGAGAATGAGATGATAAAATGACAAAACATTTGTGCAACAGGTTATGTGTCGTTTTACTTTGGATCACACTGTCTTTGGGAATCTACCAGTGCAGTGTAGAGAATACAGAACAGCAGGATACGGAAGAACAAGGACAGCCAGTGCCACTCATGATGGATGATAAGATCAGAGTTCTTATTAAGACAGGAAATTATGAGAATGTATACCATGAGAAGATAGTGGTGAAAGGTTAGAGAGGACTGTACATACGGATGTATAAAAAACGACAGTAGTGTGGTAGATGAAATAGAGTAGAGAAAAGGCTGAGAAATCAGCCTTTTATAGTGCTATAATAGGATAGAGGTGTGCTGAATAAAAAGTTCCCAAGAAGATGAAAAATAGATAAATGTTTAAAAAAGTGAATACAAAATGACTTTTTAAATATAATATAAATATTTAGTTGACATATTTTAAAAAAAGTCCTATAGTGTATTTAACACTTAATAGGAGGTTTCTATGGAAAAGACTTATAAATTCATTTCGGAAAGTAACATTATAGAAGTAGTAGACAAATTGTCTTCTTCATTGGGGGATGAACTGGAAATTGGATTAAAGAAGATGGGAATTGAAGAAAGATATTCCGTTGGTAAACATTATTTGAAGTGGGACTTATTTAATAAGAACTGCATCAATTCATTTAAAGAGGGAACACTTATTGCAAGGTATGCAAAAAGAGGTCCTTGGAATATGGTTCCATTGGTAGATTTCTCATCACGTTTTATTTTCTCAGTTATGCGAGAAGAGAGATTTATTGAGTTGTGTAGGGGAAAAGGAAAACGGAAAAGGTTGCATTATATGGAAGCCTTTGCGCAGTCTTTTAATTTTGCATTAGGTGAAGGCTTTCAGATGAGCCTTTTTTTAGAAAATCAAGATCGTGAGGAAGAAGTAGCGCAAATTGTAGATGGTATATTAAAGGATATGCAGGTAGAAAAAGATGCCATTGAAAATTATGCGGTTATTTTATTTAATGAATATAATCATGAACTTGTTTCAATAAAATGCTGTGTTATTAACAGTGATTTACAAATTGTGGATCAGGAAGACTGGAGTGCATATATTAAACATAGACAGTCTATAGTTCCAGAAGTTGTTGAAGGAGACAATGATTTACAGTATAATCAATCTGTTTCTTTGAATGCAAAGGCAAGAGAGCGAGCAAAGCAGAGAACAAATGTTGAAGAAAAGAAGGACAAAGAAGAAAACAGCAAAAATGCTTAATAGATAATTAAGGAGCTGGAAGAATGAATAACATAGTTGATTTCGGGAAAACTTATCCTGATAGGCAGTTTAATGGCGAAAGGTTGAAGATAGCAAGATTATGGAGAGATATATCTGCAAATGAAATGGCAGATAAAATTGGAGTAAAGCGCCAAACCATTTCAATGTACGAAAATGGGAAATTAAAGAATCCAGATATTGGAACGATTCAAAAAATAAGCGAGTGTTTAAACTTTCCATTTAAATTTTTTGTTGAGGACTTTAATGTTGAACTTGAGGAAACAACAACTTATTTTAGATCGTTATTAACAACAAGCAAAAGATATATTGAGGAGCAAGAGAGCAAGGTAACATTTATATCAATTGTGTATGAGTTTTTGAAAGAATATTTGGATTTTGAACCTTTAGATTTGCCCCAAATTCCACAAGGCTGTACACCAGAGGAAGCGGCAACTTTGCTAAGAGAGCATTGGAAACTTGGAAACAAACCAATTGATAATTTGATTTATCTTGTTGAGTCACATGGTTTAGTGGTGACAGATTTTGAGACAAATACAGGAGATGTAGATGCATATAGTCATAAAATATCGTCAAGCAATACAGAAACTTATTTAATTGGTTTCTCAAAAAATAAAAATGCAGCAGCAAGAATACACTTTGATTTAGCACATGAACTAGGACACATTTTATTACACGACTGGAATGAGGGATTATCAGAGGTAAAAGCGGAGTTCAAGGAATTGGAAAATCAGGCGAATGATTTTGCCGCTGCTTTTCTAATGCCTGAAGATGAATTCAGAGCCGATATAGGAAATTATGCTAATAAACTTCCATATTACGTTGAACTTAAAAAAAGGTGGAAGGTGTCAATTGCGGCGATGATTAGACGTTCGTATAGTCTTGGATTGATAGGAAATGATGAATATCAAAAGATGATGCGAAATATGCAAAAACAAGGAATAAGGAAGGTTGAACCATTAGATGATACGTTGGTTACTGCTAAACCTTCTTTACTAAAGCAGGCTGTGGGAATTTTATTGAGCCAAGGTGTATTTACGCCGATGGAATTATTGGATGAACTTTCTTCGGAATATGGCTTAACATTAAATGCGGATGATTTAGAAAATCTTATAGGTCTTAATAGAGGCACCTTACGTGAAAATGGCAATCCGCCACAGATGAAAGTGAATCTGAAAAATTTTAAATAAAAATATGTGTATTGCTATAAAAACCTATATTGCATATAATAGAATCAGAAAGGGAGTGATACCGTGGCACCATTAGCAGCAGTAGATACAACAGAAAATAACCGCACATATGACTATACGGAGAAAGATGCTTTTGATGCGCTCTATCAGGAATTGGAAAAAGGAGTGCAGAGCATGAAAAATGGCGAGGTATACACCATTGAAGAAGCATGGGAGGAAATAGACAAGATATAGTATATGGATAAACCTAAAAATTATAAAATTGTCTTGTCGAAGGATGCTCTACAAGATATTAAAAATACGAAAGCATATATATTGCAGACTTTTATGTACAGGGAATATGCGGAAAATTTCTCCAAGAAAATAAAGGCTGTAATCAAAGCCTTAGATCCTTTTGCTGAAGGGTATGAAAAAACGGGATACAATATTGAAGGATTAGAAATTTATTACAAGCCATACAGTACATATTTGATCTTTTTTGTAGTTGAAGATGCAACAGTGACTGTTATTAGAGTATTGAAAGATAGGATGTATTGGCAGGCTATCATAAATCGAATGAAGAGAATAAATAGGTAATTTTAAGATAGTCACATTATGAGAATAGTGTGGCTATTTTTAATAAAAATAAATAGTCATAAAAGAAAGAAGATATATACAAAAAATATGATGTTACAAGTGGCTTCTATTATGAAATTATATGTTTTATAAATGTATAGAGCACTAATTCATCTCATAAACTGAAAGTAACAGAGAATGAGATGATAAAATGACAAAACATTTGTGCAACAGGTTATGTGTCGTTTTACTTTGGATCACACTGTCTTTGGGAATCTACCAGTGCAGTGTAGAAAATACAGAACAGCAGCCACAGCAGGATACGGAAGAACAAGTACAGCCAGTATCGCCCATGATGGATGATAAAATCAGGGTCCTTATTAAGACAGGGAGCTATGAGAATATATACCATGATAAGATAGTGATGAAAGGTCAAAGAGGGCTGTACATAGAGACCAAACAGAACCTTCAGGAGCTTTCGCCAGACGAGGAATTTACAATCACATCAAATGAATGGAAACAGGGTTCTGTCACAATCTATCCTAAGGCAGATGGCAGAATTGAACTCCCGAATGTGGGGCGAAGTGAGGCAGTTAGCTATAGGGGCAGTATGACCTGTTATGGTACTCCACAGGGATTGGTGCTTGTGAATGAATTACCGGTTGAGGAATACCTCTATGGTGTTGTACCAAGTGAAATGCCTTCTTCTTACCCGTTAGAAGCGTTGAAGGTACAGGCAGTCAGTGCCAGAACCTATGCCTTTTATCAGAAGCAGTCCTATGCCTATCCAGAGTGGAGGGCGCATGTAGATGACAGTACCGCCTATCAGGTATATCAGAATATTTCGGAGCAGGATGTAATGAATCAGGCAGTCGATGAGACGAAGGGGCTGGTTATGACCTACAATGATGATCTGATAGAGAGCTTCTATTATAGTACATCCTGGGGGTACAGTTCTGGATATGATACCTGGCGTGAAGGAGAAAGCAAGGATTATCTGGTAGTGAAAGAACTGAGTATAGCTGATCAATCAGGGAATATAAAGGATTCCAAACAGCTATATAACACAATAGATTTTCAAAACAAAATTGACCATATAAGTCAAAATTACGTAGAAAAAGAAGAACCGTGGTTTCGATGGAATTATGAAAAAAATATAGATGTGCAGAACTTTTTACAGAGAGTCTGGAATCTGTACGAGAGCGATTCAAATAAAGTCCAGATAGAATCTGAGAGCAGATCACCAGAGCAGCTTTTAAAAGAAAAAGATATAAGAAGTATTTCAGCAGCCAGGCGTTCTGACAGTGGTATGGTGACCAGACTTGCCATTGATACAGAACATTTTCAAATCATGATTTCGTCACAGCATTGTATCAGAACGGTACTGGCAACACCGGGCGATATGCTTATAAAACAGGATGGCTCTGCATATTCTATGGGAGAACTGCTGCCCAGTGCCTTTTTCTATCTGGAGAGTATCAGTGAAGAGGGCTGGTTATCGAAGGTCATAATCCATGGAGGCGGTCTGGGACATGGCGTTGGAATGTCCCAGAATGGAGCAAAATGCCTGGCACAGCTGGGATATTCCTATAGCGACATACTGAGATATTTTTATCAGGGAGTATGCATAGAAGAATTATCGAATGATTAAGAAACGCTATGCTACATTGTTTTTCATATGGTATAATATACGCAGTTGATCTAAACAAGGAGAGAGTATATGGAGACAATAGTAAGCATAGGCAATCAGGGATTTGACAGACTTAGAGAAGAAGGCAGCTTCTATATAGATAAGACGTATTTTATCAAAGAATGGTGGGAATCAAGGGATGTTATTACTTTGATTACCAGACCGAGGCGTTTTGGTAAAACTCTGAATATGAATATGCTTTATTGCTTTTTCTCAAATCAGTATGCGGGAAGAGACGACTTATTTGAGAATCTTTCGATATGGAAAGAGGAAAAATACAAAAAGCTTCAGGGAACATATCCTACTGTATTTTTGAGCTTTGCGGGAATCAAGGCAGATAATCTTGAAGACGCGAAAAGTCAGATAAAGCTTCAAATTGCGGGACTGTATGAACAGAACAGATATTTATTGGAGACAAATCTGCTTAGTGATAACGAGAAGAATATGTATCAGTCTATGACTATGTCTATGAGTGATGTGGAATGCTGTGCAGCAATTAACCAGATGTGTCTTTATCTTAGCAGATATTATAAGAAGAATGTTATTGTTTTGCTGGATGAATATGATACACCTATGCAGGAAGCTTATATACATGGTTATTGGAATGAATTCACAGCGTTTATTCGAAATTTGTTTAATTCCACTTTTAAAACCAATCAATATCTGGAACGCGGCATTATGACAGGAATTACCAGGGTATCCAAGGAATCGGTATTTTCAGATCTGAATAACCTGAATGTAGTGACTACTACGTCGGATGAATATAGCACGTGCTTTGGATTTACGCAGGAGGAAGTAACATCAGCACTGGAATTGTTTGGATGTATGGATCAATTGGAAGAAGTGCAGAAATGGTACGATGGCTTTACATTTGGTTCCAGCAGAGATATCTACAATCCATGGTCAATCACTAATTATCTGGATAAGAAGCGCTTTAGTCCCTATTGGGCAGCGACCAGTTCTAATGGTTTGATTAACAGACTGATACAATCTGCTTCAGCAGAAGTGAAAATGTATATGGAGGATTTGCTGAAGGATAAGGAAATTATCGTTAACTTTGATGAACAGATTGTTTTTGACCAGCTTGACAGCAATAAGGATGCTATATGGAGTCTGTTGGTAGCCAGTGGATATTTGAAGGTGGAAAAGGTAGAGTATCATGGAATATTAAGAAAACCATGGTATCATTTACGTATCACCAATCTGGAGACTTATGGAATATTTTCCGATATGTTTTTGGGCTGGTTTGATAGTTCAGCATCAAATTATAATGCGTTTGTTGATGCCTTGCTACAGGGAGATTTAAAAGCAATGAATGCCTACATGAATGATGTGGCGCTGACTACCTTCAGCAATTTTGATACAGGAACGCATCCGTCTGGCAAGACACAACCGGAGAGGTTTTATCATGGCTTCGTGTTAGGATTGTTAGTAGAATTGAGAGAAAGCTATGATATTCGTTCTAATCGAGAAAGCGGATATGGCCGGTATGACGTGATGCTGATTCCAAAGAATCATAAGAAGACAGCATATGTATTGGAATTTAAGGTATTGGATACCGATGAGGAAGAATCACTGGAAGATACTGTTCATGCAGCATTATATCAAATTGAAGAGAAAAAGTATGATACTGAGTTGCTTTCTCTGGGGATAGAGAGAAATAATATAAGACATTATGGCTTTGCATTTCAAGGGAAAAAGGTATTAATAGGCTGATTTTGTAATTTTCCCCCTTGACATTCCTGGCTGAATTGTCTATCATGACAATATATGAGAAATGCATAGAAGGTGCAAAGTAGAGCTATATTTTCTGCCAGAGAGTGAGGGTCACCGGCTGTAAGCCCTCTAAGTTCAGATATAGTGTTGAATTTCCCACCGGAGCAGCTCTGTTGAAGTAATCAGTAGGCAGAGACGTAGGAACACGTTACGTTTTTGTGAGCCATTTTGTGAGAACACAGAATGGGAAACAGGGTGGTACCACGATATATTCGTCCCTTATAGCTTAGGCTATAAGGGATTTTTTATATCTTACAGGATTCCCGGTAATTGTATGGAAGAAGGAGACAGGAAATGAAAGAGAAGTTGGAACAGATTAAAGCGGAAGCAATCCGTCAGATTAATGAGAGTGATGCCCTTGACAGACTCAATGATGTACGTGTTAATTTCCTTGGTAAAAAGGGTGAATTAACAGCAGTATTAAAGAGCATGAAGGATGTAGCACCAGAAGAGAGACCTAAGGTAGGTCAGATGGTGAATGAAGCCAGAGAAGAGATTGAGCGTGTCATGGATGAAGCCAAGACAAGAATGGAGCGCAGAATCCGTGAAGCCAAGATGAAGGCAGAAGTCATTGACGTTACACTTCCTGCACAGAAGAATAATGTAGGACATCGTCATCCTAATACAATTGCACTTGAAGAAGTAGAGAGAATCTTCATCGGTATGGGTTATGAAGTCGTAGAAGGACCGGAAGTAGAGAAGGATTACTATAACTTTGAAGCATTGAACATACCAGCTGATCATCCTGCCAAGGACGAACAGGATACTTTCTATGTAAATGGCGAGATGCTGCTTAGAACCCAGACATCAGGCGTACAGGTGCATGAGATGGAGAAAGGCAAGCTGCCTATCCGTATGATTGCCCCCGGACGAGTATTCAGAGCTGATGAAGTAGATGCAACACATTCTCCTTCCTTCCATCAGGTAGAAGGACTTGTTATTGATAAAAACATTACTTTTGCTGATCTTAAAGGAACACTTGCTGAGTTCGCCAAGGAGCTTTTCGGGGAAGATACCAAGGTTAAGTTCAGACCTCATCACTTCCCATTCACCGAGCCATCAGCAGAGATGGATGTATCCTGCTTTAAGTGTGGTGGAAAAGGCTGCCGTTTCTGTAAAGGTGAAGGATGGATTGAAATTCTCGGCTGTGGCATGGTTCACCCAAGAGTATTGCGCATGAGCGGCATTGATCCGGAAGAATACTCAGGATTCGCATTTGGTGTAGGACTTGAAAGAATCGCACTCTTAAAATATGAAATTGATGATATGCGCCTGTTATACGAAAACGATATCAGATTTTTGAAACAATTTTAAAACCTCAAGAACTGCAGCAAGGAAGAAAAACAAGGCGTTCAAGCTTGCTTGAAAAGCGTTATTTTTCTTCCTTGATATAGGGCGCAAGCCCAAAACGAGTAAATACGAAGTATTTACGAGTCTGTAGTTCGCCATTAATCAAATAGATATAGAAGGAGAATAGAAAATGAATACACCATTATCATGGATTAAAGCATATGTGCCGGAGCTTGAAGTCGGCGATCACGAGTACTGTGATGCCATGACTCTGTCCGGAACAAAAGTAGAAGGATTTACAAGATTAGACAAGAATCTGGAGAAGATCGTAGTAGGTCATATCGAATCAATCGAGCGTCATCCTGATGCAGACAAGCTTATTATCTGTCAGGTCAACGTAGGAACAGAAACGATTCAGATTGTAACAGGTGCTGCCAATCTGAATGAAGGTGATTATGTACCTGTAGTTCTGGATGGTGGCAGGGTAGCTGGTGGACATGACGGCGGTCCTCTTCCTGAAGAAGGCATTAAGATCAAGGCTGGCAAGCTCAGAGGTGTTCCTTCCAATGGTATGATGTGTGCAATCGAAGAACTTGGCTCCAGCAGGGATATGTATCCGGAAGCACCGGAGTACGGTATCTACATTTTCCCGGAGACTGCTGAAGTAGGAGCAGACGCCATTGAAGTACTGGGACTTCATGATGTGGAGTTTGAGTTCGAGATCACTTCCAACCGTGTGGACTGCTACAGTACGCTTGGCCTTGCAAGAGAAACAGCTGCTACCTTCCATAAGGAGTTCAAGGCTCCGGAAGTTCATGTAAAAGGCTGCGGCGGTGATGTGAATGATTATATTAAAGTAGAAGTGCAGGATCATGATCTGTGTTCCAGATATTGTGCCAGAGTGGTAAAAAATATCCGTCTTGCTCCGTCACCGGAATGGATGCAGAGAAGACTGGCATCCGTAGGCATCCGTCCGATCAATAATGTGGTTGATATTACCAACTACGTAATGGAAGAGTATGGCCAGCCCATGCATGCTTATGATCTGGATAAGATCGCAGATAAAAAAATCGTTGTCCG
>ENA-ORSB01001525-ORSB01001525.1-human-gut-metagenome-genome-assembly--contig:-NODE-1525-length-21313-cov-9.244943_pt1 | contig 21313 bp, 25 predicted proteins | sample MGYA00242180_ERZ509144 | MGnify/ENA primary metagenome ERZ509144 (study PRJEB26280, sample SAMEA2338661) | human gut metagenome | biome: human gut; feature: human-associated habitat; material: faeces...
TCCAATACAGGTTACGAGAAAAAAATACTAGGTTCCTGGTGTGAACCCATCCCCGGCAGAGCCCAGGATGTACAAGGAATAAAATTTCAGAAAGACGGGAAAGCCAGTTCGATCAATATGGCCACTCTTCAATACAAAAGCTGGAAGATAAACGGAAAAACACTCATTCTGGAAGGAGAAAGTACCGGCAACCGTCAAACCTTACATTTTTCAGACACCCTGAATATCATACAGCTCGACAAAGACCAGTTGATTTTAAAGAAAGGAGTCGGTTACCAAATTCATTACAAAAGGTACAACTAAGAATGAAGCGCACCTGTTCACTTAACGAACAGTGATGTGAAAGCACCCTTGTTTGAATTCGTAACGGACATAACATTTCTTTTGCTTGCGCAAATCTTGCAAAACCTCTGCCAACACAGACTTTAATTTATCGGTTTCTTCTTTTTCGGCTCCTTTGTAACGGGCATATGCAACATCGAAAGTAGTTCCATAAACATGAGCTGAGTTGGCACTGGCATTCACATTTTTCTTCCGCAACTTTTTCACATTCCCGGTTGTTCTCAACACACTGGTCACGATGATCTTACGGGAAGAGAGGCCTTTACTGGAAAGGGAATCCTGAAAATTCCGGCCAATCGTCTTCAATAATTTCTCTGCCCGGGGAACCAAATAAGGGATAGAATGGGTCAATTCATCTACCTGATAATAACGACAGGAGCCGATTTTATCCAACTTTCCCATTTGCTCTTCCAACAATTCGTCAGAAGTAACCGGTTGTATCCCCCATTGTCGGGCAGCCTTCAGATGCTTATCGTTCAAATCGTTAAATGTACGTTGATAATTCCGGAAATATCGGAATTCTCCTTGTTTTTTCTTTCCACCACAACCACACGTTAAAAATATCAGCAAACCGATGAAAATATACTTCAATATCTGCATATCTGTTGTCCTTTTCAGTGGCAAAGATAACTAATCTGAGAAGTTTTAGCTAATTTTTGAATAGCTGCCAGATCGAATTTTCCTTTTACTTGCAGAAATACAACTTCCTGTTCTTCATCGACAACCGATACAAAAACCTGATGGACTTTATTTTTAACCGTTTGCATATAGAGTTTCACCTCCGATCCATCTTCTTGTACACTGATCAATTCCTCGAGTTTGCTAGCCCGGACAAATGCCCGGATATCTTTACATAGCATTTTACTTTCTTCTCCGCTACAACTCAATATGCGGAAAGAAGAACATTGCCGAATCAATGCATTTATATCGTTCGCTTCTTTCCCGATAAACCAGGAAGCCAAAAGACAACCCAAGCCATCCATTCCGAACGATCCGACATTTTCCGAATCCTGATATTTTTTGCACAATTGTTCGAACTCTTTGTTATTCTGAGCCCAAGAGGGGATTACCCAACCTCCGATTAAAATCAATACGAACAAACTTTTTTTCATCATCCCAAAGTTTAAAATTCGACACACTCTATTTCTTTACTTTTCCGAGGTACTCCATACCTTCCACATTTACTGCTTTAGCCAAACGGGAGATTTTTTTCAAATCGATCACCCCACAAAAGCTCATCAACATAAACTCTTCCTTTCCTCCTACCAATATCACCAATTCGACAATCTCCTTATTCTTTTCCCGGACATACATCCACACCTGTTCTCCTTCTTCCAGAATGCTCATCAATTCCTCATATTCAGGCTTTCGCTTCTGAAGCATCGTCCGTACTTCCTGAAAATACCGGTCTGTTTCCTGTTCTGTTGTCAGCATTTTCATACCGGTCAAATTTCGGATAATACTTTCCGTTTCAGCATCCGTGATCTCTGAAATCATTTGAAACATCCTGGAGCTGATATTGACCTGTGTAAAGACTTTATTTTCTTTCGTCTTGGCCAAAAAATCGCTCACCAGATCCTGGGCCTGGACACTACAGGTTCCTATCAAAAATAATCCAATGCATATCCACTTTTTCATTACCTATTTATTTTATATATCGGTTTATCCATTTCATTTCGTCCATATTCTCTTCCAACAGTTGTTGTCCTCTGTTCATCTTCGAAGATACAAAATTCAAAGCCTGCCGGACTTCGGCCAGTGCCTGTTCGGGAGTCTGACAAGTATCCTTTTGCGGATTCCCTATATCGATCAATACCTGGCTTACCCCTATCAATAACAACAACACCGCAGCCCCCCGAAGCCCTTTTCTCCATCCGGCAGGACGTTTATTGTAGATGGAAGCCAAAATTTTCCGGTCGAAATCATTTCCTAACCCGATTTGTCTTTCCCCTTCCTGAAAGATGAACAGCTCCCTATATTCGGCCAATTCTTCCGGCATTTGCCGGCAATGCTTATAAAAATAACGCAGTTCTTCTTCTTCGGGTAAGGTGGTTTCACACTTCCAGTACTTATCCAACAACCCTATGATCCGATCATAATCCATAATTCTCCATGTTTAAAATCCATGTTTTAATTTTTTTCCTGGCCCGGAATAAATTCACTTTCACCTGTTCTTCCGTCACCTGTAAAGTTTTCGCAATATCCCGATAACTCAGTCCTTCCATATCTCTCAATTGGACGACATCCCGCTGTAAACCGGGTAATCCGTCAATCATCCGATATAACAACTTCATCTTTTCGGTACGGATTATATTTTCCAACGGTTGTTCCTGCACTTCCTGTTCATATGCCCCTTCCAACTCCTTGCTCCGATTGTCTTTCAAGACCAATCGGTTTAAAGCCAGATTCCGGGCCATGGTGTAACAATAAGCTGCCAGATTTTCAACCTTTCCTTTTTCATCCCTCCACACCTTCAGCATTACATCCTGAACAATATCTTCGGCCTCTTCTTTGCTTCGCAGAATACACCAAGCCACCCGAAACAACCGATCCTTTAAAGGAAGTACCAGAGATATAAATTCATTTTTATCCATCATTCAAACTCACTTACAATACTAAGACAGTTGAAAAGATCAAAAGTTACATAAAAGACCGAATTTTCGGAAAATAAAAAAGGTACCCCGTTTCCGGGGTACCTGATCGATCAGTCAAAGAGTCAATTAATTATTTCCTCTTTTCTTATATTCTTCCAAACCTTGTTTCAAAAATTCAACGAAAGCATCTTTATCCAGGTTATGTCCTCTTGGAGCAGCCAGTATATGCGGTCTCAGATCATTATCGTTGCCGCCGCGGCTATCCAACAAAATGTAGTTGGGCTGTGCATTAGAATCGAATTTCTTGATCTGAAAGTCAGCATTTTTCTTGCCTAATGTTTTCTTTTTCTTTCCGTCATAATCGGATACATACCATTCACTTTCAGGTAAAGTAGTCTTGTCGTCTACATACAAAGCCACTACGACATAATCGTTTTTCAACATATCCAATACACGCGGATCGGACCATACCGATTGTTCCATTTCGCGGCAATTTACACAACCGTGTCCTGTAAAGTCGATAAAGAGCGGCTTGTTTTGAGCCTGAGCACATTTTAAAGCCTGATCATAATCGAAATAGCCATCCAAACCATGAGCTAAATGCAAGAAATCGGAATATTTCGGAGCTTCACAAGCGTCAGACTTCTTAGCTGTTCCGGTAGCAACACCACTGACAGAAATCTGCTTTACATTATCCCGTACAATCCGGTTGATATCGAAGTCGATGGTTTCCTGAGGCGGGAAATAACCGGCCAAAGCTTTTAAAGGAGCACCGAACATACCCGGAATCAGATATACCACAAAAGTGAACGTAGCGATGATAAACGCCAGACGGGGAACACCGATGTATTTCAGTTCGCTGTCATGTGCAAATTTGATTTTACCCATCAGGTACAATCCCTGCAAAGTAAAGATCGTTACCCAAATAGCGATATATATTTCACGGTCGAGTAATCCCCAGTGGTAAGTCTGGTCGGCAACCATCAGGAATTTGAATCCTAAAGCAACTTCTATAAAACCGAGTACCACTTTTACAGAGTTCAACCAACCTCCTGATTTCGGCAGGTTGCTTAGTTTTGAAGGGAAGAAAGCAAAGAAACCGAAAGGTAAGGCTACAGCGATAGAAAATCCCAACATACCGATAATCGGACGCAGTACAGATCCTCTGGCAGCCTCAACCAGTACAGTCCCGACAATCGGAGCTGTACAAGAGAAAGATACCAATACCAAAGTGAAAGCCATGAAGAAAGCTCCGACATATCCGCCTTTATCTGCCTGTGCATCCGATTTATTTACAATCCAGGAAGGTAATACAATCTCGAAAGCACCGAAGAAAGAAGCTGCGAAAATCATAAAGATCACAAAGAAAAATACATTAGGCACCCAATTGGTACTTAACCAGTTGATAAAATCAGGACCTAATAACATAGAAATAATCAATCCCAGAGCGGTATAGATAGCGATAATCGACAAAGAGAAGAAGATCGCTTTTGCTTTCGCCTTTGCTTTGTTCGTATCTCCGTGCATAAAGAAAGATACAGTCATCGGAATCATCGGGAAAACGCAAGGCATCACCACAGCAGCCAAACCGGCTACGAAAGCCCCCCAGAAAAATATCCACAAAGACTCGTCTTTAGTCGAATCACTGGAAGAATCGGTTGCAGCAGCAGCTTTTACTTCAGTTTTAGCAGCAGGCTGATCACCGATCTTGATATCGAACGATTCGTCGAATCTCACACATTGTCCTTCGCGGCATACCTGAAATTCGATTTCACCTTTTACAGCAGCAATAGCCGGATCGGTTACTTTAATTTTTTGAGTAATGACATATTCAAGTTCGAACGACCAAACGTCCACACCGAATACATCGTCATGTTCTTTTTTGGGTTCGTTCTCTGTTGCTTTTCCAACCAATTCGATCCCTTTTCCGGCTTCTTCAAAAGTAACAGTTGTAGCCATAGGACCACCTTCGGGCGTATACATCGAATAAATATGCCATCCCGGTTCTAAAGCGGCCTTAAAAACAAGTTCGTATTCATTATTTCCCAGACTCTTCTGAGAATATGACCATTGAGCCGGATTTTCTACCTGTGCCGAAACAGTAAAAATACCCAGCATGAACGTCAACAAAAAAGCAAACAATCCTTTTTTCATAAACTATTAAGTGTATTATTAATTAATTTTCATTCTTGCCTCTACACCGTCTGATGCAAAATCTCCATACAAAAATATTATTAATTTTTTTTCACACTAGACGCAAATACAAGTTTAACATATAATTAATGGGTATGCAAACGTTTTTCAAGTTTCTTTAAGAAGGCCACGGACAATCTCTGTCCGCTGTATTTTCATAAGTTGACAGCCATAGCATATACACCCGGAATTCCTCTTCTCAGCAATATAAAATCCTCCCCCGATCAATCCTCCTTCCCAACCGGACGATCGATCTTTCCACTTTTCACCTTTACTTTTTTCTAATTCTCCAACTCCCGGTTATAGCGGTTATAGAAATGGTATTCGTAGATATAATAGGAAGGGACATCAACTATTTTCAGTGAAATATGATAACGGAAAGCCCATTTCCGCCGCATGGACAGTAATCCTTTTTTCAGGTAGGCACCGACAAAAGGGTGCACTTTTAAGATAATACGTTTGTTTTTCTTCTCACATACAAAAAATTCCAATTCATCTTCTGTATCTTGAGAATCATACTCTAATATAAGACGTGCATTACATAAATAACATAAAATAATTAAATCTCTTAATGAAAAGCTATCTCGAGATAATTTATTTCTAAAAGATTGTTCCGTACAATCTAGGTATAACGCAGCTTTTTTAATGGATACTTCAGATGATGTTAAAAGTTTGCGAATAATATCACTAATCCTCTTTTGAGGTTTATTGTCATTAGTCATATATAGAACCTCCATATTTAATATTGTAGCATAAGAGTTATAAATAATCAAATGATTTATATAAAATATAATCAAAATGAGTATTGACACATAATCAAAATGATGATATTATTATCTCATAAAAATAAAGAAGCCGATGCTACCAACATCGACTTCAATATATGGATGCTACCAACATCCATAGAAATTGCACAGACTTGAATCTGCACTTATGTATTAACGCAAAATTCATTATAGCAGATATGTTTGAAAATATCAAATAAAAAAGTCTTTGAGCAATTCGCTCACAATTTCCAAAATTATTTTATGAATCGTGGAGTAATCCGCAACAGTTTTATTATATTGATAGATAATAGAACAAAAGTTTTGAACATTAACAATTACACAAAAAGTCAATGAAAAAGAGAGAATGTATATATGAAGGCTGAAATGCCTAAAATTTTTTACATTTACATGATTTGATTGGCTATCGTCCATGTATTGAAAAGAGGTGAAAATGGGTGGAAATTGATAAGTTACAGTTATGTATCTTGGCAGTTCTGGAAGAAAACAATGCAACAACACCGGGTACTGGCATGACACTTCGTGAGATTGGAAGTGTGATTAATACAGAAGAAGAACATACCTATTCACAAATCACAATCAATCGAAAAGTGTGGGGATTACGTGATTTAGGTTATGTAACCTCTAAACTGAAAAGTAACAAAGCTGATATGTTTTACATTACAGCAAAAGGAAAAGAAATGAAAGGAATCTTATTACATGAGTAATGAATTGAAAAATGACATAAGGTTTATTGCAGTAGGTGCAGCAGGTGCTAATGTCGTAAAGATGTTGGAGCGCAAGGATTATAAATCTTACTATATAAATCTTGCAAAGCAGGACTTGGATTTAATTGATAGTCCTAACAAGTTACATATCTCAAATGGCGAGGGAGCAAGCAAAGACAGAAATAAAGCAAAAGCAGTGTTAGCGGAGTCGGTTGATGATGTTATGAATACGCTTGATAATCAGATTACAGAGCAGTATATCTTTGTGGTGTATTCACTTGCAGGCGGTACAGGTTCGGGGCTTGGAACATTTTTAGCATCTGTAATAGCTGAAAATCCAAACAAGAAAGTTGGTCTTGTTATCATACTTCCTTCAATGAATGAATCATTGCAAGCTAGAATCAACACATATGAGGCTTTATCAGAGATTATAGAGATAAAGAACGAGTTATGCTCTATCTTTATACTCGACAATAATCAGAGAGAGGACAAGTTCTCAATCAATCGTAGCTTTGCAAATTTGTTTGAAGCCTATATTAATGTGGCAAATAATACTTCGATTAGAGGTGTGATTGACATAGCGGAGCAGAAAAAATTGTTAGAGACTCCTGGTATAGCAATGATCCATAAGGCAACAGGAACAAAGGAAGATTTACTTTCCACTATTAATGAAGGAATCTATGTATCACTTGAACCTAATAAGCGAGTCAAATATATCGGCTTATCACAGCCAGATACAAAAGATACTATTGATGTTGCCGATGTTATTAATGTTGTCGGTGAGCCGATTGATTACTATTGCGGGTATGGTAAGACAGAGGATACAGTGCTTTATTTAGCAGGTCTATCATTCCCAAAAACCTTTATTAATAAGTTGGCTGAATCAATCAAAGCGGAGCAAGACAGAGTTAAAAAGGTCATGGAAGATGATGATTTATCAATGGATATGAACATTAACTTTTTAGCGACTAAACCAGTCGAAAAACCACAGAAACCAAAATCAACCATGCGTGATAGATTGGTTGCAAGTATAACAAAATAAGTAACTAAAGAGAGAACAATATAATATAAAGCGGTCAATCCGTTCGATTGTTAAAAGAAATTGCAAGCATTTAGCTTATTCTGCCTGTACAGGAAAGGAGAATCACATGTATAGATTATTAAGATTTATTGACAATGAAACAAACACAGCACCAGATTACGAGGTAGTACTTGAGCTTGATAAGTTTGAGGAATCAGAAGAGATATTGAATAAATTTATCAAGGTCTGCAAAGAAAAGAATCTGCCGTATTCTGATGGTTACTATGATTATATGGTAATAGAGTATGCTTGCGAAGTACCTATTAAAGCAGAGTCTATATTCTACTACAAGGACAAAAAATCTGCATTCGATGTTGTTGAATGGGATGGCAGAGTTATCGCTAGTTCGGCTCTTGGTTGCGATTTTACAGACCAGAACTATCTTGAGATTACAAACAATGTAACTGACAAGGGATATATTCAGTGGCTTGAGGAGTTTGTAAAAGCTGTTGTAACTAAAGCAAAGCTGAAGTGTTCAGAGATTATCATTGATGATATAGAGTGGAACAGAAATATTTTTCTGAATATAGATGGACATGAATATGACATAAGAACATGGAGCTTTATACCATCGGAAGAGGATAAAAAAGGACATACATGCGCTGAATCAGTATCATACACTCTGTTTAAGAATGTTAAGGATGCTACAGGTTCGCATGGCGAGGAAGTATCAGATGGTATATTAAACATCACATGGAAAAATAAGTAAGGAGTACAGAAGATATGGCAAAAGGATTGACAAGGTGTAATGTGTGTGGAAGGACGGCAGAACAAGTATTTGAAGGACAGATGCTTATTAGCATCCATGAGCGTATCGGCTATGGCAGTGAACATGATGGAAGTATGCTTGACCTAGACATTTGTCCTGACTGTTTTGACAAGCTGATTGATGGCTTTGCAGAAGAATGTGCAATCAATCCTATAAAAGAGAATTTTTAGAATACGGAGGAATTTGAAATGTTAGGTACAGTCAAATGGTTCAATAACAAAAAAGGTTTTGGATTCATCAGAGACGAGGTTGGTAATGATATATTTGTTCATTTTTCAGCGTTGAACATGGATGGATTCAAGGAACTTAAAGATGGCGAAGAGGTAGAATTTGATGTAATGGAAACAGAAAAGGGGACACAGGCTGTAAATGTCAAGAGAATTTCTAATAATAAGAAATACGATGACATGACACAAGCTGAATTAATAGAAGAATTTGTCAATATTATAAAACAGAATTATGAGAATGGAATATGTTTATTAGATTCTAACTATGAACTGATACAATTTGATCAAATCTTAGAGAAAGATATTATTAAAATTGATGATGCAATTAGCATTGTGCGTAATTTAAAGAGAATGCCAAATTTTAAAGAATATTGTAAAGGTATGACTCAATAATCAAATCAGTAAAAATCAATCTCCAAGTGGAGAACAATATATTAACAGAGATTATTGTTGCAGTGAGACGAAGCAACCGACTATTGAAGCGAATAGTTACAATTCAGAACGTATTTACGAATCCCCTTTTATTAAAACATATATCAGTGAAGATGCTGATTACATAATTTGAACGGAATCACAATACCATTGAAGATAATGGTTATACATATTGGACGGAATCACAGGCACATTACCTTTATGGTGGTGTGCCTACATTAAATTGAAAGAGAGGTACATTTATATGGAACAGAGAGAAATCATATTAAGACAAAAGTTAGGTAAGCATGGCTATAAATTAAAAGGTGCAAACAAAAGATTCTTTGTTAAAGGTACATATACAGACAAGGTAGCATCACCATTAGATGATAAGAAACAGCCAGTTTATATGACATTGGATGAAGTTGAAAAATGGCTGAACGACAGAATCAATGAAGAAAAGCAGAAGGAGCAGCTATGGAAAGACAAGCTCAAAAAATATAAGAGCATTCTGAAATATCCACAGTATGCTGAGTGGTGCAAGGATGTTGTGTTTGATACTTTGAAGGAATATAAAGCAGTTATAAATGAAAATATCGACTTTATCAAAGCAGAGGTATTTAATTCCGAAAGTGAATTATACGTTTTTGTGGGATATAACGTAGAAAATATTTTGGATGAACTACAGATTCACAAATACGATATGTCAATGTCAGAGAGAATCAGAATTGCTTTTTCGGAGACATATTATAAAAAGTATGAAGAACTGAATGCAGATGTACTTGAAAAAGAAGTGGACGATGGAGAGTATATTTTACAGGATTTGGTAGGCGATGGCGAACTGACAGAGAATGATTTATTGGAGATTGCTTTCAATGACATTGGTGTTGATGGTCTGAAAAAATATATTTTGGAATAAGATTGGAGGAATGAATTATTATTACAGAAGAAAGAACAGACTATATGGATTATCTGAATCCATGTAATAAAAATCAGACAGCAAAAATATTAGAGAGATTTTTTTATGTCTCGAATGGGAGAGAGTATATATCTGTTATACCAGATGAAGCAGAAAGAATAACAAAATTACCAACACTTGACGAAGTGAAGGAAGATACAAATAGAGTAGTCACATATGCAAAAGAGATTATCCTGAATGCTGATAAATATAAGGATATGGATATAGAAGAAAGTGTTTTAAAACAGTATGCGTGCGACATAGATCCTTTGCTTGATAAGATTATTGCTATAAATATTGCCGATATTTTAAGCCAAAACAACAAGCCTCAGAATAAGGAACAGTTGAAAAATGTATGGGTTGGTTCTCTTGAAGAATTAAAAAAGGATTTTATACAAGGATTTGAAGAGGATAATAGCTTATTACTACCGCAAAATGCTGTAGGCGGTATTGATATATCGAAACTTGAAATTGGTATGACTGTTAAAAACTATAAAATGCTATGTGAATTGCTAGGGCAGGAAGTTAAAAGCGGTAAATCAAAGAAATATCAATTAGAAGATTTTGCACGTTACTTTGAATGGGAAAAGTCCGGACAGAAATTTATTATTTCAGATATATATGATACTCCATTAACAAAAGAAGATAAGCGCAAATTAGGTAATAATTCAATTTATGTGCAGTGTATAGAAGTGATTTTATTACAGTACCTATCAAAACAGGAAGGCTATACAAGAACATTTACGAAACGCAATTGGTGGGAAATGTTAGGTATGGCAAGTCATAAATATGGAAGAACACCAGAAAATAAATTAAAAAATCTTGATTATAGAATTACCTCATGGGAAGTTAGACATTTTTATCAAAGATGTAATAAAAAATTAGAGCAGATTCTTTTTTCAGCATTGAATAGTTTGAAGAACAGAAAACTAATTACTTATGAAATTCAGACAGTTATTGTCACAAAAGACAAAAGAGGTAAAGAACAGTATTTTGAAGCTACTGATCTTCAGAAAAAGCAGATTCTTGAAGTTGAAAGACACATCTTACATAACATTATGGGATATGAAAAAATGTTCCAAGTCTTTATCAGATTCCAACAAGCAGATTTTTATCAACAAGTGAATGATTTATTGTATCAGCAGTACGGATGGAATCACTACTTTAAGCAGATAAAAGTGATTTATACATTTGATGGAGTTAAAGAGGCATTACCAGAATTGGAAATGAAGCTACAAAAAGAATTATTAAATAAGAAAGTAGTTGATTATCTAAATTCAAATGCGAAAGACCTGTATGAAAAAAATAAAGCAGAATATCAACAACAGATGAAAAATCTGATTGAAGAATATTGGGGTTATACTCCAAGAATTGAATCGTATAAAAAGAAAATGTGGAATCCACCAGATACATATTTAGATGCACAGAGCATTTTGACTGATGAACTAATAAGGATAGGTCATAAGGATAGAACATTTGTAATGGAAGAATTTCTGGAAAGTAATTCAGATATTGATGAATTATTTGTATTTGACCAGTGATTATAAAAAGTTGGCACTTTAAAACGGGATATATAAACAATCCTTTATATGGCATTATAAAGTGCCAATTTTTGAAAATACGAAATTCATTATATAGGAATGGGGTAACAATTTAAAAATTAAAACTAAAGTATTTTTTGATCGAGTCTGAGTTGGACTGACATATTGCGAGCCTTAAGCGAAGCAATGTGGCTGGACATACTCGGACAAATCACGGGCTAAAAGGTCAGCTTTGCTGGGCTTTTAGGCTGTGTCTACTGTCAGAGACAACACATAAAAGGAGAAAAATATTATGACCATTAAAATAAAAGATAATTCATATATGGATGAAGATATTATTAAATGCCTTGTAACATGTGAAAAAGTAATCAGCAAAAATGCATACCTTGAAAAGAAATGGAAGAATTATCAGTTACTTGCTGATTATAGTGCAGCAGAACAATACAAGGATGTTCGTATTGAATGGATGGGATATAGAGAAAAATTACGTTCTTTATTATTGGATAATGTTTCCATGAAAGAAATTATTCAGAGAACTAGGGCATGTACAGATAAAGCAACACAGAAGATGGTCAAGGAGATTATTTCTTTAATGGAATGAAATTGTATCCTACTTTCTTTGCAACCAACCTTTTCTACTAAGCTACACAACGCAATCAAAGATTGCTGTTCCGCTAAGTGAAAAGCCTGCGCCAAAGAAAGATAGCAAAGAAAGCGCATGAATTAGTGAATCTATCTAATAGACACTTAATTTGAGCGTACCTTAGATGGTTCAAAATAGAATTAAACTGATTATTCTTTTCGCTAAAGAGAGAGTATGTCGGCTGCCTAGCGGCATCCGAAATAAGCAACCTCTATTTATCTGAATAATAAGTTTACAATTTTTCACTTGATGGAAATGGGATGAACTTATGAAAGAGTGTACACCTGTAGAAGTAATTGTGTATGAGTAAAGGAGAATTTAATAATGGGATATAAAAAACCAATTCCTGTAGAAATAAATAAAATTGTTATCGGGAAAAAATATTATACATGTAGTTATTCTGGAACTATTAGTGTGATTATTTTGAAAATATTTAAAGATACAAATTCTGTATTAGTAAAAATTAATTCAAAGAAGAAAGAGAGTAATCCATTTGTGCGTCATATGAATTATATTTTTGATAATCCAGAAATGGCAAAATCTGCTGGTAGAACTTGGGAACATGATGAGCGTAAACGTAAAAAGGAACAGAAAAAGAAACAGAAGAAAGCATAAAGGAGAATAGATATTATGTTAAAGATAGACGATTTAATTATTGATAATGAATTTGAAGAATTGTTACCGGCTCTTACACCAGAAGAATTTAACCGATTGGAAAAGAGTGTTGTGAAAAATGGTATGCTCGATCCTATTAAGGTTTGGGAAGAACCATGTACCGGGAAATACATCATTATTGATGGACACAACAGATATAAGATTTTAAAGAAAAATAATCTTGTTTGTCCTAATTGGAATATTTATACAATCACTGAAACAACTTTGAAAACTAGGGATGATGTAAAGCGTTGGATGTTGGAACAACAGTTAGGACGTAGGAATTTATCAGAAGCAGAAAAATATGAGATTGTCCAGAAATTCAAGAGTGTCTTTGAACAGAAAGCAAAGAAAAATCAATCTTTAGGTGGTAAAGGTTCGGCAAATTTGCCAAAGGTTGACACACGAAAAGAAATGGCAAAGGCAACAGGTGTTTCGGAGGAAACATATAGAAAGATGGATATTGTAATGAAGTCTGATAATGAAGAACTGAAACAAAAGTTGCGTGATAAGAAAGTGTCGGTTGACGCTGCATATAAGGAAGTTAAGAGTGCGGATCAAAAGCCGACAACACCAAAACAACAGATTGATAAGTTGGATAAGAGAATAAATGAGATAGATAAGACCATTAAATCATTACAGGCTGAAAAGAACGATATTATAAAAAGACGTACTTCAATATTCTATGCTTTAGATGTTAAGTGTCCTGTTAAATACAGATGGGATAAGGATAATCACACTGATAGTTTTCCTTCTTTTTGGAAATGTGTAATATACATTGAAAATGAAGGTCAGGAAAATATATTTTATAAAGATTCAATCTATGAAGAATATCCTTCGGATTATAAGATGGGAAAAATTCCAGAAAAGTATAAAGATGATTTTCGTATGGTATGGAAACAAGCATATGAGGAAGTTGTAAGGTTACAAAATGAAATAAATGAAAAATCTATGAAAGCTGCAAGAGAACAAGATGAACTTATGAAGAATTTATTAGATTTAATTCCGACCGAAGAGGACAAACCTATATTGAAAAAGTTCTATCGTGTACTTGCGAATACATATCATCCTGATAATAAGGAAACAGGTAATGCGGAAATGATGGGATATGTAAACGATTTGAAACAGATGTGGGGAATATAGAAAGGGGTATGAACATGACTAGAGAAACAGTTATTCAGAACATTTTAACCAATTATGGACAATATATTTCAAAAGAACATGTTGAGTCAATGGTAGATAGTGGAAAAGAGCAAGGTCTTACATATGATTTGATTTTTCTGATGTTAAAGGCTCAGTTATCACAGTTAGCAGGTGAAGAATTTTATTGTACAAGTTCTGATATGGCGAAAGCACTTAATGTATCAGAGGATGAAATAAATAGGCTTATAGAGGAATCAAGAGAAGAATTAGCGGCTGTTGGTGAAAATCCAGATGATTATTTCAGAACGACTCAAAGCACAACTTATATGATGTAAAAGAGAGAATGATATAGTACAAAAGAATTTTATGAATGGGAGGATGATTGACATAGGCAAGAATAATATAAACTATACCAAACTGTTAAATCCAATATATATTGAATCTATACAAGCAAATCAAATATATCTAAATGACCTAAAATCAAAAGGTTGTGTGAAATATAAGATAAAAAATGAATGGATAGAGCAAAATAAAATATATACTAGAAGAGCTGTATTAGCCGATAGTTTGTTTCTAAGATTTATTGAAGAAAGTATTACAAGAATAAATGGTAAATTTAGCAAGGATTTTATTATTTTAAAATTTGATTATGATACTGAATATAAGATTAATGATGAAGAACCAATAAAAATTAAGAAGGATGAGTTAAGAACATATTACTATAAGAATGGAGTGACATTTACATCCGAAGTAAAGGACACAAAAAAGAGGAAACAAGCAAAAGAAAATGAGAGATGTTCTCCGATACATTATAAAATGCTCATGAGATCCCCCGGTAAAGCAAAAGACGGTGAATGTGTATTTATCCGTGAGAATTTACATCATAAAGCTATTAATTTTTTGACTATGGGATTATATGATTTAATGGATGAGCAATCAAAACTAGATCCCGATAAAATATTTAAAATTGTGGAGCTGTCAGCATATTTAACTTTAACAACTGCTGTTGCAAATGGATATATACAAATTCCTTTGAATAGAGTGTTAGTTGTACCAGACGAAGAAGTATATTCAAAGCCACAAAAAGCTGTAATAGTAAGTAATAAATCTGTTCCATATACTTATGAAGAAAAAGAGTTTGTTATTGATTTTAATAATCCTCATGTTGAAGAATTAATAAATAAAAAAGGTTTTACTTTTGAAAAAGAAAAAGCTAGTGAAACTATAAAATATATTGAAAAAACAAAAGAAGCTCTTAAGAATAATGGTATTAGATGGAATGGAAATTATGGAAATACTGTTGTAACTCAAAAAGAATTAATACAACAAGAGTGTGATGCTGAATATGTATCAAATGAATGTGTAAAAAATGTTTTATGGGATGGTATGGGGCTGATTGATGAGTCTGTTTTTCCGAAAAATATGAATGGATTTATATATTGTAGGTCACATTTCTTTAAGAGTTGTTTATTCCGTGGCAATATCAAAGAGTTTTTTAAGGATTATTGTACAGAACATAATATTGAGTATGATAAGTTTACCACAGAAAAGATTGACCTGTTTGGACGTAAACTTAGTTTGGCAAATATTGATGTTGTGATTACAGACAAATCACTTAAATGGCTTAAATTTATTGATATGATGGGTGGTACAAAAAAGAAAGCATTTGATTACTATAAACAATATATGAAAAACAGAACAATTGGTTTACTATTGTTAAAACGGCTCATTCCAGTAAATGGGGAGATATGCAGTTAATGGCTTATCAAATGAATAATTCTCTTCCTTCCACAGATAAAGAGACTCTTTCAAGAATTGCTGATATGTCAGTAAATTATCTTAGAGCGTTGAAAAAAACAAACGATGAGACATATTTGGAGTATCTTAAAAATAAAAAAAATAAGTTTAACATTAATGAGATTATTTTATCTTTAGTAAAGTGGAATCCAGATTTTAGAAAAACAGCTTTCTTTAGAGACAAAAAAACCAAAGATATTAGCAAACTGAAAAATGAATATTTTAAGCAAGGAAGATTATTACAAGAAGGAGATAATCTAACTGTTATGGGAAATCCAATTGCTTTACTTATGAAGGCGGTTGGAGATAATCCTTTAGAAGAAAATATTTTTGAACTAGAATCTGATGCAGTTCAATGTTATACTGCAAGATTTAAAGATAATGAAAGACTAGCTTCTTTTAGAAGTCCTCATAATTCTCCGAATAATATTTTACATTTTCACAATGTCTATTCAGACAAATTATCCAAATATTTTGCAAATTTAGGACGAAATGTAATTGTAATAAATATGATTGGAACAGATGTACAAGCTAGAGCATCCGGAATGGATGAAGACACCGATTTTGTGTATACAACAAATCAACCAGATCTTGCGGAGCTTGCGAGAAAAGCTTATACAAATTATCCTACTATTATTAATGGTGTGGCAGAAAAGGGCAATAGTTCATATCATTTTAGATTAGAAGATTTTGCACAAATGGATAATCAAATTGCAGCAGCACAACAATCTATTGGCACTTCTACTGATACAGCGCAATTAGCTTTGAGTTATTACTATGATGAGGGGATGGATGAAGGTGTAGATGGAAATGAATTGAAAAAATGTTTTGTTATTTTATCTGTAATCGGACAGATTAGTATTGATCTTGCTAAAAAGGAATTTGATATAGATGTAGTAAATGAAATTAACCGTATTAAAAGATTGCCGTGTATGAAAGGTAAGGATATACCTGAGTTTTTTGCAAACACAAAAAAGAGTCTAAATAATAAAGAGTTTGAAGATGATAAAATTCGCTCAATGAATTGTCCAATGGATATAATTGCCAAGAATATAGATAGTAGAGTTATTGGTCATGCCTTGGGAACAACAAGAGTTCCAGTTCATAAATTCTTTAATGAAAATATCAAAGGTAAAGGAAATACATACAAATATAAAAAAATTATTGAGGCTTCTAAAACCTATAATAATTCTATTAGATATATCGAAACACATAAAAAACAATATAATGAAAAAAGTTATATGGATTTAAGAATGGATTGTATGAATCATTTTTTAAATTGTGTTACGAGCAACTTAGATCAAGAAACAGTAATGTTGTTAGTAAAATATGCTTTCAGAAATGACAATTCCGATGTGTGTCAAACTATTCTTAACTTTCTTTTTAGAAATCATTATGACAAATTTATGAATTGTTTTGTGAAAAAGTGCTAAAAATATAGCTTTAAATTTATGAAAAATCCACAAAATGCTTAATTTTAAAGGGGAAACAATATCTCCCTATGGAAGAAAGTACTGCGTATGAAAAGACCGTAGGCTGAGTAGTACGTGGGAAACTATCCATTAATCGTCTATTCAAAAATACATGGAGTGAACAGCTCCACACTTGATAATAACACTCAACTCATTCCGTGATAATCGTTTTTTGTTTTTGTATTTGCGGATCTCTGACGCATTCTCGAAACCAGCACGATACATTTCTTGAACACCTGTTAAATAATCAGATGCACTTTTTCCGTATTCACTTTTAATTGAGTTGAGTGTTTATTATAAATTTTGGGTAGGAAATGACTCCACCTACCCGACCGATAGTAATGATTGCTAGTAGAGTGTTCCTAGTAGTCTTTATTATAAAATTTGTCAGTATATTGTCCTCAAACAGCAATGTATTGATAATTAGTACCGAATGCCGATATTATTGTCGGATGTTCAAAACAATTACAGTGACTAGGGCAGATTATTTCAAACGTAATCTGTCCTTCCAACTGCACGAAAAGAGTTATCAGAGTATTTGGCTCTGATAATATTTTTTTATGTCTACAAAAATAGATAAATAGCTAGAAAATAAGGGGGAAAAGCATGACACAGGAAGAATTACGCAATGAGTTAATAGAGCGTACAAAGCGTGAGAAGCAGGTTTATATTGCTAATACTTGTGGTATTGACAAAGATGTATTATCACGTTTTAAGCTAGGTAAAATCGACCTAAACGACAATCTTTTTAGGAAACTTGAAAGCTATATCATTAATACACATTAATCAGTTCTGTCGGATTATTCAATCCAAAATCTCAAAGGAAAATTATGCTAAATATCGGAAATCGAATTAAGTACAACAATACAATTTATAGAATAGTTGGGATAAATTTCTCAACTTATTATCTTCGTGCTGATAATAATACAAGCAGTTATGATTATGATATGCAAGACGTTTACAGACAATACAAGGATTTTGAAATTTTAGAAAGGAAACAAATATGATAACTATGAATGATTTAACAAAAAGAATATTAAATACACTTGTTCAGTGTGATTTTATGAACACAATTTATTTAAGAAAAATGACAATTGAAGATATTATAAGGGTATTCAGCTCTAAATCAGAGTATGATCAAGCGGTTTCAAATCTTGAAAAAAATGATGGTGATTGTAAGTACATACTATTATCTGAATTAGAAATGATATGGAACAATTTACAGTAAAGACATATATAGGAATAGATAAATAACGAATAAGGAGATAAATAATGTTTACATATGTAAGAATGAAAAGAAAAGAACACAGAGTAAAGTTAGCAGTATATACAGCTATCGACAATATAATCAAGGAGCAGGAGGGAATTACTAAACTGGTAACAGATTTATATAATACACTCAAAGATGTTCCGACTGATGAGCTTCAGACAAAGTTTATTACAGCACTTGCAGAGATAGCCAAGGACAAAGCTAATGGCTAAAATTACAAGCTATGCAGAACTTGAAAAACAGATTAATAAAGCGTGTTCAAAGGCGGTACAGAATACATGTAATAAGTTGTTAGAAGTATTACAGCAGTACATTATGTCAGAGTATTATGATGTATTCAATCCGAAGAAATACCACAGAACCATGCAGTTTTATAGGTCAGCTATGACAGAGATGTTATCAGAGACTTGCGGTATTATATTTATGAATCCTGATGCTATGTATTATCCGATACAAAAAACTGGATGGTCATGGGATGGGGCTTTACAGATATATGAAGCAAATGAAGGCTCTCATGGAGGATGGACAACGGAAGAATCTGTTAAGCATAAGTACTTTTATGAGTTTGAAAAGTATTGTGCTAAAAATGCAGTTAAAATGTTAAAACAAGATTTAATAAAACAAGGAGTACTAATTAAATAACTGGAATAGTAGGTGTAATAGCCTACCTTTCTACTTCCTAATATCTATATCACATAGATATTTTTTTTATTTTCAGAAAGGAAACGACAATGAGCGAATTTCAAATAGGATTGGTTGCACGTCTTGACAGTTCTAAGTCTAAACAGCAACTAAATTCAGATATAGAAGCCTTGAAAAAGCAACTTACAACAGTTGAAGTTCAAGCAAAATTGGGTAAAGATGTCGTTACAAATCTTACTCAACAACTTAATGCGGTTCAGATAAATCTAAACAATGTCAAAGTAGACCAGACCGCAATCAACAATATGATTTCTCAGTTTAATACGGCATTTAGTAAAGTAAACATTAATCTGGGAAATATCAATACAAATGGAGCTACACAATCTGCACAGAAAACAGGTCAGCAGATAGGTAATCAGTTCGGCAATTCTATTAATCAGAGTCTACAGGCAAATCTTAATCATGTCAAACAAGATATTCAGAATATATTTTCTTCATTTTCAGTACAAAAATTAAACAACGCTGATATATTCAAGAACTTTAATCTCAATAGAGCAAAGATTGATCCGTCCGTAACAAAAGACGTACAGTCTCTAACAGCAGAAATTAACAAACTAGCTCGTGAAGCATTAAAAACTAACTCTGACAGTGCATGGGAAGGCATTACACAGAAGATAAGCAATCTTTCTGATGTACTTAATAAGTTTGGAGCTACAAGAGATTTAAGTAGCTTTAAAGAGCAGATGGACTTACTTGATTATTTTCAAGGAAAGAAAATCTTTGTAGGTGACAAAGCCGAAGCAATACAAAACACTGGAATGTCAATACGTGAGCTTAATAATCAGTTCAGAAACCTAGGTGTTACATTTACAACAATAGAGAATGGCTCAACAAAACTCGATGAGATTTGGAGTGAGTTATTTAATATCAAGCCTAGTTTTCAAGGTATTGATTCGTTTGGTGGTCAGATAAACGCGGTTGTAAATGAACTTAAAATAGCCAAAGAAGCTATGTATGGTGATAGTAATTTGATGCCTGCTCAAAGAACAGGTGCGACTACCACATACTTAAACGCATGGCTTGAGATGTTGGAAAAGCTCTCTCAAAGGATTGAAATACTTAAGACAGAACAAACTAATTTACAGAATCAGATGGCACAAGCATCTAATAATGCCACTAATGCTGTCGTTGCTAATCAGCAGAAACAACAGCAGGCATATCAGCAGACAGGCAGTGCAATTCAAGCAGTTACTTCTAATACATCTGTTATTGGTAATATACCAAAAGAAGCAAGTGATATTGGAGACGCAAAAAATCAACTTAGTCAGTTATTACAAAATGAAAAAGCTGTAATTGCCACAACTCAACATTTTGATAATGATGGTATGATGCGAACTTTTACACTGAATGTAAAACGTGCGACTGGTGAAGTAGAGTCTCTTAACTATGCTTTTAGAAAAGTAACAGATAACAATGGAAATGTTATTGATACATATTTTGAGAACACAAGCTCTCATCTCAATGATTCAGGAGCTATTAAGCAGATAGACGCTATTGAAGAAGCATTCTCTGATTATACAACAGAGATTGCTAAATTCAAGTCAACAAATGCTGAAATACTTAGTGGTCTTGATACACCATTAAAAGATTTTGAGACTAAACTTGCAGGACTGAAAACAGGTGCAAGTACAGTCAATGAAGTCAAGAGTGCATTTAATTCACTTAATACGGAAGCTGCCAAGATTACACAGAATTTTAGTAAACAGCTTAGTCCTATTGATCGAGCAGTATCTAAAATTGCAAATGGTGAAGAGACTATTAAGGGATTACATGCAGAGCTGAAAGGACTTGATAATACACCAAAGGATTTATCAAAAGAACTTAATCAGTGTGCAAAAGCATTGCAGAAAGTCAAGGATATTGAAGCTAATGAAGGACGTACTGAAAATTGGTCAAAGGCTTATAAACAGTGGGCAGAATCAATTGATACAGTAAATACGATGATGAAAAGAATAAACTCTACGCTTCACAAATTCTTGGTGCAAATTGGGAAGCTGAAGTACTAAGCGGTAGACAACAGACAC
>ENA-ORSB01001530-ORSB01001530.1-human-gut-metagenome-genome-assembly--contig:-NODE-1530-length-21261-cov-4.208101_pt1 | contig 21261 bp, 14 predicted proteins | sample MGYA00242180_ERZ509144 | MGnify/ENA primary metagenome ERZ509144 (study PRJEB26280, sample SAMEA2338661) | human gut metagenome | biome: human gut; feature: human-associated habitat; material: faeces...
TAATGATTTGACTTTTAAGGAGGCTATTCTCAACAGAAAAGAATGGGGACGTATTTTTGAATCTGCAATTGGTGCACATATTGTTTCCAACGCATTTACAGGTAACTATGAAGTATTTTACTGGAGAGAAAAAGATAAGGAAGTAGATTATATATTGAAAAAGAAAAACCGGATTGTAGCCATAGAAGTAAAAAGCAACAGTGAAATGTATAATGCAGGACTAGAAGAAATACGCAAAATGTATCAACCGTATGCTAGTTTCGTAGTCGGAGAAGGGGGCATGAAAGCCGAACAATTCTTAAGTATCAATCCTGCGAAGTTATTTGAATAAAGAAATACAGCAAGAAGATGCAGGCTTGAATAATGTTTTTCCCCGTATTATTCGCTAGAATCAAAGAAAGTGCCTATCTTTACCGCAAGTATTTTTTATTATTCACCATTAAATGTAAAGATTATGGCAAGTAGAAGAGAACTAAAGAAAAACGTAAACTATATCGCAGGAGAGTTGTTCACCGAGTGTTTAATCAACAGCATGTTTATCCCTGGAACAGATAAGGATAAAGCAGATGAGCTGATGTCTGAAGTATTGAAGATGCAGGATGAATTTGTGACCCGTATCAGCCACACAGAACCGGGCAATGTGAAAGTTTTTTATAAAAAATTCCGTGCTGATTTTAATGCAAAGGTAAACGAGATTATTGAAGCTATCGGAAAATTGAACTAAAAACAGAATGAAGAAAGCAATTTATAGCTTTATCTATTACCGCCTGTTAGGGTGGAAAACAAACGTTACGGTACCTAATTATGATAAATGCGTGATATGTGCCGCACCACACACAACGAACTTTGATTTATTTATTGGAAAACTATTTTACGGTGCTTTAGGCCGCAAGACAAGTTTCATGATGAAAAAAGAATGGTTCTTTTTTCCATTAGGATTAATTTTCAAAGCTGTAGGCGGGATTCCCGTAGATCGTGGACGGAAGACTTCATTGGTAGATCAAATGGTTCACCACTTTAACGAATGCAAAAAGTTTCATCTGGCCATTACCCCCGAAGGAACCCGGAAAGCCAATCCAAACTGGAAAAAAGGATTTTATTATATCTCACTCAAAGCGCAGGTGCCTATCGTATTGATTGGCATCGACTATGAAAAGAAGACGATTTCGGCAACCAAAGCCATTATGCCTTCGGGAGATATTAATAAAGACATGAGGGAAATCAAGCTCTATTACAAAGATTTCAAAGGAAAACATCCTGAGAACTTTGCTCTTGGAGAAATATGATTTAAGTATTAGACAATAAGTATTAACCATAATGGATTCCATTCGAGTTTCTATCATACAAACCGATATCGTTTGGGAAAATAAACAAGAAAATCTCCGTTTGCTCCACGAAAAGCTACAAAGCCTCCGTGGAACAACGGAGATTGTTGTTTTACCGGAAATGTTCTCGACAGGGTTCAGTATGCAAAGCCAGACATTAGCAGAGCCCAATTCCGGCAAAACAATCTCTACTTTGAAACAATGGGCATCCTTATTTCAACTGGCTATCTGTGGAAGCTATATAGCCACTGATAACGGACAGTTTTATAACCGTGCTTTCTTCCTCACTCCCGAAGGAGAATACTATTTTTACGATAAACGCCATTTGTTCCGCATGGGACGTGAAGCCGAACACTTTTCCGCAGGTAACAAACGGATCATCATTCCCTATCATGGGTGGAATATCTGCCTGCTTGTATGTTACGATCTCCGTTTTCCTGTGTGGAGCCGGAACGTCAAGAATGAATATGACTTATTAATATATGTAGCAAACTGGCCTATCCCCCGTCGCCTGGCTTGGGACGCTTTGCTCCGAGCACGTGCTTTGGAAAATCAATGTTATGTATGCGGTGTCAACAGAACAGGCATGGACGGATATCATCTTAAATATAATGGAGGAAGCAAAATCTATTCCGCTTTCGGAGAAGAAATAGCCTCATTGCCGGACGAACAGGAAGGAATAGCTACGACAAGCCTCCACCTGGGTGCTCTCAACCGGCTCAGGGAAAAGTTTCCGGTTTGGAAAGATGCAGACGAATTTCATCTTTAGTATTTGCTATAAAACAAATGTTAAAAACGGCTTGATATAGCAACAATACCTAGATGTTAGTAGTTAAACATATAGACTTCTTTTGTATCTTTGTCGTGAAAATACAGTCGTAAGGACGCTAATCTTACATAACTTAATAAACAACTTTATGAAAACAAATCTTAGTTCTCAAATCAGCCTCCACCGGGTCTCCCCCAGATACTACAGACCGGAGAATGCATTTGAAAAATCAGTCTTGACAAGACTCGAAAAAATCCCTACGGACATCTATGAATCTGTAGAAGAAGGGGCTAACTATATTGCTCGAGAAATAGCACAGACCATCCGCGAAAAACAAAAAGCAGGACGTTTCTGCGTATTAGCACTTCCCGGAGGTAATTCACCCAGCCATGTATATCAGGAACTGATCCGTATGCATAAAGAAGAAGGCCTTAGCTTCCGTAACGTGATTGTATTTAATATGTACGAATACTATCCGTTATCTTCTGATGCAATCAACAGTAACTTCAATGCATTGAAAGAGATGTTGTTGGATCATATTGATATTGACAAACAGAATATATTTACTCCTGACGGAACAATCGCCAAAGATACAATCTTCGAATATTGCCGGTTGTATGAACAACGCATTGAAAGTTTCGGAGGAATTGACATTGCTCTGTTAGGTATCGGTCGCGTAGGCAATATCGCATTCAACGAACCGGGTTCCCGACTGAATTCTACCACCCGCCTGATTTTGCTGGATAATGCTTCACGCAATGAAGCATCTAAAATCTTCGGAACGTTGGATAATACGCCGATCAGTTCTATCACAATGGGAGTATCAACTATTCTCGGTGCAAAGAAAGTCTATTTACTTGCGTGGGGTGAAAATAAAGCAGCTATGATTAAAGAATGTGTAGAAGGACCTATCTCCGATACCATTCCTGCATCTTACCTGCAAACTCACAACAATGCCCATGTAGCCCTTGACCTCTCGGCTGCTATGAACTTAACCCGTATCCAACGCCCTTGGCTGGTTACTTCTTGCGAATGGAATGATAAATTAATCCGCAGCGCTATCGTTTGGCTATGCCAGTTGACAGGTAAGCCTATTTTGAAATTAACAAATAAGGATTACAATGAAAACGGTCTGAGCGAACTTCTGGCATTGTATGGTTCGGCATACAATGTGAATATTAAGATATTCAACGATTTGCAACATACTATCACAGGTTGGCCGGGTGGCAAACCGAATGCTGACGATACTTACCGTCCGGAACGTGCCAAACCATATCCGAAACGTGTGATTATCTTCTCTCCGCATCCAGATGATGATGTAATCTCCATGGGTGGAACACTCCGTCGTCTGGTAGAACAGAAACATGAGGTGCACGTAGCTTACGAGACTTCCGGCAATATTGCCGTAGGTGATGAGGAAGTAGTTCGTTTCATGCATTTCATCAACGGATTCAACCAACTCTTCAACAACAGCGAAGACCAGGTTATCAATGAGAAGTATGCAGAAATACGTAACTTCCTGAAAGAAAAGAAAGACGGTGATATGGACAGCCGTGATATACTTACTATCAAAGGCTTGATTCGTCGTGGTGAAGCACGTACCGCTTGTACTTATAACAATATACCACTAGAACGTTGTCACTTCCTCGACTTACCATTCTACGAAACAGGTAAGATTCAGAAGAACCCAATTAGTGAAGCGGATGTGGAAATCGTACGTAACCTGCTTCGTGAAGTGAAACCTCATCAGATTTTTGTAGCCGGTGACCTCGCAGATCCTCACGGAACACACCGTGTATGTACGGACGCCGTATTTGCTGCCGTCGACCTCGAAAAAGAAGAAGGTGCAAAATGGTTGAAAGACTGCCGTATCTGGATGTATCGTGGTGCATGGGCTGAATGGGAAATTGAAAACATTGAAATGGCAGTGCCTATCAGTCCGGAAGAACTTCGTGCAAAACGTAACTCTATCCTGAAACATCAGTCACAAATGGAAAGTGCTCCGTTCCTGGGTAATGACGAACGTTTGTTCTGGCAGCGCAGTGAAGACCGTAATCGTGGCACAGCTACTTTGTACGACCAGTTAGGTCTGGCTTCTTACGAAGCTATGGAAGCATTCGTAGAATATATTCCGCTATAAATAGAAAAGCTCTTAATTAAGAGAATATAAAACAATGAAAGAAGAGTGGGAAGTTTCGATACTTCTCACTCTTTTTTGTTTATTTTTGCGGGGAAAACCTAAAAGCATTGAATGATGAAAAAAATAATAGTGTTCTTCATATATCTGACAATGGGGATTAATATTCTTTTTGCCCAAGACATCGAAAGTAATATAAAAGAGCGGCTAACGGATTATTTCAATAAATATACCGCAACTGCCAAAATCAGCACCCCAAAACTGAATAGCTTCGACATTGATTATGACCGCAAAACAATTGCTGTTTATGCCTCTGAAAGCTTTGCCTACCAACCTTTTCGGTCGGAAACCGTAGAGACTATTTATAATCAAGTAAAAGATTTACTTCCCGGTCCGGTTCATTACTACCAGCTCACTATTTATGCAGACGGCAAGCCGATTGAAAATTTAGTGCCCAACCTTTATCGAAACAAGAAAAAAGATAAGGAACGGATGTCTTTGGACATTGATTATAAAGGAGTTCCCTGGGTGAAAAACATCTCACGCCCCAATGAAGTATCACGCGGGTTACAAGACCGCCATATCGCTGTCTGGCAAAGCCACGGTAATTATTTCAAAAACGATAAAAACGAATGGGGCTGGCAACGCCCCCGCTTGTTCTGCACAACAGAAGATCTGTTCACTCAATCTTTTGTTCTTCCTTATGTAATTCCGATGTTGGAAAATGCAGGCGCCGTTGTCTACACGCCTCGCGAACGGGATACGCAAAAGAATGAAATCATTGTGGATAATGATACGCCTAACGCTTCTCTCTATCTGGAGGTAGGCAGTAAAAAAGCTAAATGGGACAGAGCCTCGGTAAGAGGATTCGCCCAAAAGAAAACAATCTACCAAGATGGGGAAAATCCTTTCGCAGACGGTACTTGCCGAATGATCTCCACAGAAAGAAAGAAAAAGAAGAACAAGGACCAAGCTTTTGCCGAATGGGTACCTACCCTGCCGGCAACCGGAACATACGCTGTTTATGTTTCTTATCAGACATTACCCAACAGCGTAAGTGACGCCAAATATCTTGTCTTTCATAATGGAGGGGTTACGGAATTTAAAGTAAACCAAAAGATAGGCGGAGGAACTTGGGTATACCTCGGCACCTTTGAATTTGACAAAGGCAACAACGATTATGGCATGGTGGTATTGAGTAATGAAAGCAGCGAACATGGTGTAGTATGTGCCGATGCGGTGCGTTTCGGTGGAGGAATGGGCAATATTTCCCGCGGAGGAAAGATAAGCGGATTGCCGCGCTATCTGGAAGGGGCACGCTACTCTGCCCAGTGGGCGGGAATGCCTTACGATGTATATGCCGGGCGTAAAGGCGAGAATGATTATGCGGACGATATCAACACACGCTCCAATACAATCAATTATCTATCGGGAGGTTCTGTTTATAATCCTACGCAACCAGGGCTAGGAGTACCATTGGAAATGACAATGGCACTTCACAGTGATGCCGGATGCAGCAAAACGGACGAAATCATCGGTTCGCTCGGCATTTACACTACTGATTTCAATAACGGCAAACTGAATATGGGAACGGACCGGTATGCTTCACGTGATTTGGCGGATATTCTGCTCACACAAATTCAAAAAGATATTCGTTCAAGCTATAATCTCCTTTGGACACGGCGCAGTATGTGGAACCGGAATTATAGCGAGACACGGCTTCCGGCTACGCCTTCCACCATTATCGAGCTGCTTTCACATCAGAACTTTGCCGATATGCAGCTCGGCCATGACCCCAACTTCAAATTCACGGTAGGACGCGCCATTTACAAAGGAATTTTGCAGTTTATTACCAGCCAACATGATAAAGATTATGTGGTACAACCGCTTCCTGTTAGCAACTTTGCTATTCGTTTCGGCAAAAAAAAGAATACGCTGGAACTTTCGTGGAAAGGAGAAGATGACCCGCAGGAGCCTTCAGCACGTCCACGGGAATACATTGTATATACACGCATTGGTTACGGAGGTTTTGACAACGGAACTTTAGTCAGCAAGGCTTCATACACTGTTAAGATAGAGCCGGGACTGGTTTATTCATTCAAAGTAACGGCCGCAAACAGAGGTGGAGAGAGTTTCCCTTCTGAAATACTCTCAGCCTACAAAGCAAAACGTGAACGTGAAAAAGTTTTAATCATCAATGGATTTGATAGGATCAGCGGTCCGGCCGTCATCAATACTCCGGATAAAGCAGGATTCGACTTAGAGCAGGATCCTGGAGTTCCGTATCTGTCGAATTTCTCATTCTGCGGAGTACAAAGCGGATTCGACCGCACACAAGCGGGGAAAGAAGGGAAAGAAAGTTTGGGGCACAGCAGTAGTGAATTGGAAGGAATGAAAATAGCAGGAAATACATTTGATTATCCATTCATTCATGGGAAAGCGATTCAGGCAACCGGAAAATACAGTTTCGTATCATGCAGTGACGAAGCGGTAGAAAACGGAATCGTCACGTTGGAAGATTATCCGATTGTAGATTATATCTTAGGACTTGAGAAAGAGGATGCGTCAGCTAAGGCTTATTACAAAACATTTTCTTCGGCAATGCAACGCATTATCTCCAGTTATTGCCAATCCGGCGGAAATATACTTGTGAGTGGTGCATACGTAGGCAGTGACATGAATAGCACGCAAGGAAACAGGGAATTTACACAAAGAGTTCTGAAATATGGGTATCAAGGTAGTCTGACGGACAAAAATTCTAATCGGATCAACGGACTCGGACGCACAGTCAGTATTCCCCGATTGCCCAATGAGAACAACTATGCGATCCCCGCTCCGGATTGCATTGTCCCGGTAGATTCCGCATTTCCGGTATTTACTTATGCGCCTGGCAATCAAAGTGCAGGTATTGCCTATAAAGGAAACTATCGTACCTTCGTACTGGGTTTCCCTTTTGAAAGTATCCTGTCGGAAGCAGACCGTGCAACCGTTATGGCAGGCATATTGGGATTCTTTACTCAAAAATAAGAGTTCATTGCAGGGAAACAAAAAATATCCCTTTTTATAGCCTGTTTTTCATTTTAAATTCTATCTTTGCAAGAAACAATAACTCTTAAAACTAAAGAACAATGTATACTATACAAGCAAATCCCAGCGGTACACGCAGCATAGAGGTATCTACTGAAAATCTAAGAACAATTGAAAAATATTCTCTGTTCCGTCACCTGATTGACAGTACAGGTATTGTAGACGAACCGGTGCTGGACAAACTGAAATTGAATGTCCGCTCTCTTATCGCCAGTCAGGAAGAAGACAGTAAAGATTTGCTGGATCTTTGTATTGATGTGATTTATCACAATAATATGAAAGCGTTCGGCCTGCAACAGCTTATCAAGCTCTATCTGACCTGGCTCTCCAGTCCGGAAGCAGAAGAAGAGGAGGAAGAATGATTACGGTGGATACCCGGGGAACAACGGCATACAGTCCGTTAATTCCCGCAATCAAAGCCATGTGTAACGCTGTTCCCGGCGAAACGCTAGAAATCATCATGAACCATGCCGACGCATTTCAGGATTTAAAAGAATATCTGTCAGAGCAAAGCATCGGCTTTCGTGAGATCTATGACGGCGAACAGTTGACTGTGCAATTTACAATCGCAAAGAAATAACTACAAAGCGATAAAGCATAAAGTTATAAGGTGATAAGAGGCGTGGCTGAACTTTATAGCCCTATCATCTTATAACTTTATAAGTTTATCCGTATCTTTGCGGCATGAAAGATTTTCGACTGACTGACTGGTTACCTACAACAAAAAAAGAAGTAGAACTTCGCGGCTGGAATGAATTGGACGTCATTCTTTTCAGCGGTGATGCATACGTAGACCACCCTTCCTTCGGAGCGGCTGTTATCGGACGTATCCTCGAAGCAGAAGGATTAAAAATTGCTATCGTTCCCCAACCAAACTGGCGCGATGACCTGCGTGACTTCAAGAAATTGGGACGCCCCCGTTTATTTTTCGGCATTTCCGCCGGAAGCATGGATTCAATGGTCAATAAATATACTGCCAACAAACGCTTGCGCAGCGAAGACGCTTATACACCGGACGCCCGCCCGGATATGCGCCCGGAATATCCTTCTATCGTTTATAGCCAAATTCTGAAAAAGCTATATCCCGATGCCCCCGTAATATTAGGAGGTATCGAAGCAAGTATGAGACGCTTGAGCCATTACGATTATTGGCAGGACAAAGTACAAAAAAGCATTTTATGTGACAGTGGCGCAGACTTGCTGATCTATGGTATGGGCGAAAAACCTATTGTAGAATTAATCCGCAAAATGAAAAACTTGCTCCCCACAGAACAAGCCACGTTGACAACCAACGAATTTAAAACGATCGTCGGAACAATTCCTCAAACAGCCTATCTTTGCCGTGCAGCAGAATGGACGGCAGCCGAAGAAGACATTCAACTTTATTCTCACGAAGAATGCCTGGCAGACAAGAAGAAGCAGGCAAGCAACTTCCGGCATATTGAAGAAGAATCCAACAAATATGCAGCTTCACGCATCACACAGGCGGTAGGAAACAAAGTGGTAGTAGTCAATCCTCCATACCCTCCGATGAGTCAGGAAGAACTCGACCATTCGTTCGATTTGCCTTATACCCGGCTGCCTCATCCCAAATACAAAGGGAAGAGAATTCCTGCGTATGATATGATTAAATTCTCCGTCAATATTCACCGGGGCTGTTTCGGTGGCTGCGCATTCTGCACCATCTCGGCACACCAAGGGAAATTCATTGTCAGCCGTAGTAAGGCATCTATCTTGAAAGAAGTAAAAGAGGTGATGCAACTACCTGATTTCAAAGGATATTTAAGCGATCTCGGCGGTCCTTCTGCCAATATGTATCAGATGAAAGGAAAAGACGAGGCGATTTGCAAGAAGTGCAAACGCCCCTCATGCATACATCCTAAAGTTTGTCCGAACTTAAATTCAGACCACCGTCCCCTATTGGATATTTATCATGCGGTAGACGCTCTGCCCGGTATTAAGAAATCCTTTATCGGCAGTGGAGTACGCTATGACCTGTTACTACATCAAAGCAAAGATACGGCAACCAATCGCAGTACGGCCGAATATACCCGTGAATTGATAGCCAGTCACGTCAGTGGGCGGTTAAAGGTAGCTCCGGAACATACAAGCGACCGTGTATTGTCCATCATGCGCAAGCCTTCTTTTGAACAGTTTGAAACATTCAAGAAGATATTCGACCGCATCAACCGGGAAGAAAACCTGCGTCAGCAGCTCATTCCCTATTTTATATCTTCACATCCCGGATGCAAAGAAGAAGATATGGCGGAGCTTGCCGTTATCACCAAACGCTTGGACTTCCACTTGGAACAGGTACAGGACTTCACCCCTACTCCTATGACAGTAGCGACTGAGGCTTGGTATACCGGATTTCACCCGTACACACTGGAACCTATCTTCAGTGCTAAAACACAGCGGGAAAAACTTGCCCAACGACAATTCTTCTTCTGGTATAAGCCCGAAGAACGGAAAAACATTATCAATGAGTTGAGACGTATCGGACGTCAGGACCTGATAGATAAATTATATGGAAAGAAGAAATAATTCTTCTTTCCATATAAACAAAAACGATTAAAAGAGTTCCTCATTAACAATATATCATTCTTTCACCGGCAACGCCACAACTTCTTGCAACACACTCACCGCAGTTTCCACATTAGTCACATCTTTTATCAGCATACTTCGCTTGCCGTTCTGTTCACGCAGGTCACAACGGCGGGTATATTTCATCATATAATCTATCACTTTACCGAAAGCCTGACTTTGATAGAACGGACTATCCGGGTTGGAGACAAAGAACAACGTCATCCGACCACCTTTCAGGAAGATCTTCTCCGCTCCCAAGCGTGCTGCCAGACGGCGGAGAGGAACAATACGAAGCAATTCTTCCGTTTCCGGCGGAACAGGTCCGAAACGGTCCTCCAGACGGGAACGGAATGCCTCTACGTCTTTATCCAGCATCAAACCGTCCAATTCACGATAAAGCAACATACGTTCGCTACTGCCCGTCACGTAATTAGCAGGCAATAACAGTTCAAGGTCACTTTCCACCTGACATTCATCCACAAAACCTTCACCGCTAATCTGCCCTTCACCTTTGATTTCATCCGCATACAAATCTGCAAATTCATCATTCTTCAATTCGTGAACAGCTTCGGAAAGAATCTTTTGATACGTTTCATATCCCAGGTCGGCGATAAATCCGCTTTGCTCGGCTCCAAGCAAGTTACCGGCACCGCGAATATCCAAATCCTGCATGGCGATATGGATACCACTGCCCAAATCACTAAAATTCTCAATTGCTTGTAACCGACGGCGTCCCTCTGCTGTCAGGCTACTCAACGGAGGAGCCAACAAATAACAGAACGCTTTCTTATTGCTGCGCCCTACACGGCCACGCATCTGATGAAGGTCACTCAAACCAAAATTCTGCGCCTGATTGATGATGATCGTATTGGCATTCGGAATATCAATGCCACTTTCAATAATAGTAGTTGCAAGGAGTACGTCATAGTCATAGTTGACAAAATCAAAAATGATTTTCTCCAGTTCGGCAGGTTCCATCTGCCCGTGTCCAATTGCCACACGACAGTCAGGGATATGGCGTTCAATCATCGCTTTTAATTCGGGCAGGTTTGCTATCCGGTTGTTGACAAAAAACACCTGTCCGTTACGACTCATTTCAAAGTTGATAGCGTCCGTTATCACTTCTTCATTAAAGGTATGCACTTCGGTCTGAATCGGATAACGGTTAGGCGGCGGTGTAGAGATCACACTCAGGTCTCGCGCACCCATTAATGAGAATTGCAGCGTCCGGGGAATGGGCGTGGCAGTCATAGTCAATGTATCGACATTTACCTTCAACTGACGTAACTTCTCCTTGACGGAAACACCGAATTTCTGTTCCTCATCAACAATCAGTAATCCTAAATCCTTGAACCGGACATCTTTTCCCAAAATACGATGAGTACCGATAAGTATACCGACATCACCTTCCTTCAATTCTTTCAGCACCGCTTTTGCCTGTGCGGCCGTACGTGCACGGCTCAGATATTCCACCCGGCAAGGCAATCCCTTCAAACGTTCGCGGAAGGTCTGGAAATGCTGATAAGCAAGCACCGTGGTCGGCACCAGAACTGCAACCTGCTTATTGTCCGCCACCGCCTTAAAAGCTGCCCGGATAGCCACTTCCGTTTTTCCAAAGCCTACATCCCCACAGACGAGACGGTCCATTGGGCGGTCACTCTCCATATCGGTCTTCACATCGACAGTAGCTTTGCTCTGATCGGGTGTATCTTCATAAATAAAAGACGCTTCCAACTCACGCTGCAAGAAACTGTCGGGACTATAAGAAAAGCCTTTCTCCTGACGACGTTGCGAATACAACTTAATCAAATCGCGGGCAATATCCTTGATTTTGGTTTTTGTACGCTCTTTCAGTTTCTCCCATGCCCCCGTTCCCAACTTATTAAGGCGGGGAGCTTCGCCCTCCTTACCTTTATATTTAGAGACCTTATGCAAAGAATGAATCGAGACAAACACCACATCCTCATTTTGAAAAACCAGTTTCAGAACTTCTTGCGTAGTATCTCCATTCGGAATACGCACCAATCCGGAAAAACGTCCGATACCGTGGTCCGTATGCACCACATAATCACCCGGAGTAAACTGATTCAGTTCTTTCAAGGACAGGGCCACTTTACCTGAACGAGCCTTATCGCTTTTCAGATTATATTTATGGAAACGGTCGAACAACTGGTGATCTGTAAAGATACAGAGACGCAATGTGTTATCAACAAAACCTTCATGCACAGTACGTTCTACAGGAGTAAATTTGATCTTATCCCCCCGGTCTTCGAAGATTGCCCGGATACGATCCGTCTGCTTCATGCTGTCACTACAAATATAAAGGGTATATCCTTTTTCCAAATACTCCTTGAAAGAGCCGGCTACCAAGTCGAAGTTTTTATGAAAGATAGGCTGTGCGGAAGTATCAAAAGTGACGCTGGCATTCGGAGTACCGGTCGGCTTGTTACCAAACTCCAGCCGGCGGAAATCAAGTGCACGCACGGTAAATTCACTGCCGTCTATCAGTTTGCCTTCCAACGTAATACCGCCATTTTCTTCGACTTCCTGTACGGCTATCGCCTGCGGCGTCAACGCCTCATCGTGCACGACCTGAATCCGTTCACGCAACCAAAGGAAGTCACGCATTGCCAAGGTAGTCTCTTTCGGTATGAAATCCAAAAACGAGGTAGTAACATCTCCCGTCACAGCCAAATCGGGCACGATAGACACTCCTTCTTTCTTCTCCCGAGATAGCTGGGATTCAACCTCAAAGGTACGGATACTCTCTACTTCGTCTCCAAAAAAGTCAATGCGGTAAGGATATTCCGAAGCAAAAGAAAAGACGTCGATGATGCTACCACGAACGGCATACTGCCCCGGCTCATATACATAATCCACATATTCGAAACCATAACTATGCAACACATCCGTGATAAAGGTCGTGTCTACCTTCTCGCCGACATTCAGTTTCAGAGTCTTATCGCTCAATTCTTTACGGGATACGACTTTCTCCGCCAATGCATCCGGATAGGTGACGATGCACAAGCCCTTCTCCCCTTTCTGCAAACGGCTCAATACTTCCGTGCGGAGAATCTCATTTGCCGCATCTTTTTGCCCGTACTTAATGGAACGGCGGAACGAAGAAGGAAAGAAAAGTACAGTTTCTGTCCCCAACACTTGCGTCAAGTCGTGATAAAAATACCCCGCTTCCTCCAGATCGCCCAGAATAAAGACAAAAGGACAACCTCCCTCCTGCACCAATATAGAAGAAAAAAGCGAAGCAGCAGACGCATATAATCCTCCACAAAAAATAGTTTGAACAGAAGTATCCTTCAACAAACGCTTCATCATTGCCATGTTAGGATGGGCAGCATATAGTTGTTGCAACTCAGTTATCGTCATACCTATAAAAATTTCCCCGCAAAAGTACAAAAATAACGCGAGCACCTTGTACATTACCGTTAGAAATTAAAGGCAGTACCGCTTGAATTTAATTCTATTTCCCCATTCGTTTACTTCTCAATATACTATCCTTTATTCGTTTGACAGCTGTTGAACACAAACTCAACTATTGTCAGACAAATAGATTCTTGCATAAAAGAACTTAGTCCTTAAGGACAAAAACATCTAAATACTAGTACTAAAAAGCTAAACTTACCATATACTTCCACGTTAAATTATCCTTAGTCCGTTCGTAACTAAAGGAAAAGAACTACTTTTGTTTCTAAAATTTATAGTATTTATATGCAAATATCGGATAGCATTGTAATTATCCCTACCTATAATGAACGGGAGAACATAGAAAATATCATCCGTGCCGTTTTCGGACTTCCTAAGATATTCCATATTCTGGTAATAGAGGACGGTTCGCCGGACGGAACGGCAAACATCGTCAAGACTTTGCAACAAGAATTTCCCGAACGTCTTTTTATGATTGAACGCAAAGGAAAGTTAGGGCTGGGCACTGCCTATATCGCCGGATTCAAGTGGGCACTGGAACATTCGTACGAATATATTTTTGAAATGGATGCTGATTTCAGTCATAATCCGAATGACTTGCCCCGTCTGTATCAGGCGTGTGCGGAAGCAGGAGGAGATGTAGCTGTCGGCTCCCGCTACGTCAGCGGAGTGAATGTAGTCAATTGGCCTATGGGCAGAGTACTGATGTCTTATTTCGCATCCAAATACGTGCAGTTCATTACAGGTATTCCTATCCACGATACCACTGCCGGATTTGTTTGTTACCGCCGACAGGTACTCGAAACGATTGATCTAGAACACATTCGTTTTAAGGGATATGCCTTCCAGATCGAAATGAAATTTACCGCTTATAAATGTGGTTTCAAGATTATCGAAGTTCCCGTTATCTTCATCAATCGCGAGTTGGGTACTTCGAAAATGAACAGCAGTATCTTCGGAGAGGCCGTATTCGGAGTGATTAAATTAAAAGTAAATAGTTGGTTCCACAAATTCCCCCAAAAGAAATGAAACGTACACTGATTCAAAATGCCGTTATAGTCAACGAAGGAAGAAAAGTTCTGGGTTCGGTTGTTATCGAAGGAGAGAAGATTGCCGAAATACTGACCGGAGAAGAAAAAACAACTACACCTTGTGATGAAATCATAGACGCAACCGGATGTTATCTTTTGCCGGGCGCAATTGACGAACACGTGCATTTTCGTGACCCGGGACTGACTCATAAAGCGGATATAACTACCGAAAGCCGTGCTGCGGCCGCCGGAGGCGTTACCTCTATCATGGATATGCCGAATACGAATCCGCAGACGACAACGTTAGAGGCTCTGGATGAGAAACTTGCTTTATTGGCCGGGAAGTCGGCCGTCAACTATTCCTGTTACTTCGGGGCAACCAACAATAACTACCCGCAGTTTGCCCAACTGGACAAACACCGTGTTTGTGGCGTAAAACTATTTATGGGATCAAGCACAGGCAATATGCTGGTAGACCGCATGGCGAGCCTGCGCAATATATTCGGCGGAACCGATTTACTTATCGCCGCCCATTGTGAGGACCAGGGAATTATCAAAGAAAATACAGACAAATATAAAAAAGCATACGGGGACGATGTGCCTTTGACCCTTCATCCGGTTATCCGTTCGGAAGAAGCTTGTTACCGTTCCTCCGAACTGGCAGTACAACTGGCACGTGAGGCAAATGCCCGCTTGCACATCATGCATATTTCCACAGCCAGAGAACTGGATTTATTTTCCGACGCTCCTTTGATAACGAAGCGAATTACGGTGGAAGCTTGTGTTTCTCACTTACTTTTCACGGAAGATGATTATCAGACTTTAGGCGCACGCATCAAATGTAACCCTGCCATTAAAACAGCCGAAGACCGGAAGGCTTTGCAGGAAGCTGTCAACAGCGGTCTGATCGACGCCATTGCGACCGATCATGCTCCGCATCTGCTAAGCGAAAAAGAGGGAGGCGCTTTGAAAGCGATGTCCGGAATGCCAATGATCCAATTCTCTCTGGCCAGTATGCTGGAACTTGTAGATAAAGGTATCTTCTCTATCGAGAAAATAGTAGAAAAGATGTCTCATGCGCCTGCTCAAATGTATGAAATAAATAATCGCGGATTTATCCATAAAGGTTATCAGGCAGACCTTGTATTAGTACGTCCCAACTCCAAATGGACAGTAACAACGGATTGCATTGTAAGCAAATGCCAATGGAGTCCGCTGGAAGGTCATACCTTCAACTGGAAAGTGGAGAAAACATTTGTGAACGGTCACCTGTTATACGATAACGGAAAAATAGACGAAACTTATCGTGGACAAGAATTAAGATTCAGATAAATATAATTCGTCATCGGCAAACTTATGAGCACTGTTCTATCTTATAAAATACATACCGTTACCCCCTACATCAATTGGATTTACTTTTTCCATGCCTGGGGATTCCAACCTCGCTATGCAGCTATCGCCAATATTCATGGTTGCGATGCCTGCCGTGCCATGTGGCTGGCCTCCTTTCCGGTAGAGGAACGTAACAAGGCTTCGGAAGCCATGCAACTGTTCAAGGAGGCAAACCGTATGCTGGATGTACTCGACCGGGACTATGAGGTCAGAACAATCTTCAAGTTGTGTAAGGCAAACTCCGACGGGGATAATCTGGTAATTGAAAAAGCAGAGAATCAGTTCATGGTCTTTCCCTTACTCCGTCAGCAAACACCTAAGAAGGACGGAAGTCCTTTCCTTTGCCTGAGTGACTTCATCCGTCCGCTTTCTTCCGGCATTCCGGATACGTTGGGAGCTTTCGCTTCTTCCATTGACGCAGACATGGAAGGACTATACGAACAGGATCCTTACAAACATTTGCTCGTACAAACCCTTTCTGACCGACTTGCGGAAGCAGCCACAGAAAAAATGCACGAGTATGTGAGAAAAGAAGCGTGGGGATACGCGAAAGATGAAAATTTAGGCATGGCGGACTTATTAGTCGAGAAATATCAAGGCATCCGTCCTGCCGTCGGTTATCCTTCTTTGCCGGATCAGTCCGTCAACTTCCTGCTGGACGAACTGCTGGACATGAAACAGATCGGCATTTCACTGACTGAAAACGGGGCGATGTATCCTCATGCATCGGTGTGCGGCCTGATGTTCGCACATCCTGTATCCGAATATTTTTCTGTCGGAAAGATCGGAGAAGACCAACTCGAAGACTATGCCCGCCGCCGGGGAAAAAGTATTGAAGAAATGCGCAAATTCCTGGCTGCCAACCTGCAATAGCTTGCATCTTCGTGTGATTTTTCTCCTTTTCTCACGACTAACTAACCAGAAAAGCAATCCTAAAATCCATGAGAGAACCAACAACAGAGGCAAACAACCCTATTGAGCAAGAGTTCTTGTCGGTTATACGCGAATATGAGCGGGTAATCTACAAAGTATGCTATCTGTATACTCATCCCAACGCTCCGCTCAACGACCTCTATCAGGATGTAGTACTGAACCTCTGGAAAGCTTATCCTAAATTCAGGAAAGAATGTAAAATATCGACATGGATTTACCGTATCGCCCTGAACACTTGTATCAGTTTTTATCGTAAAGAGAAGAATGTACCGGAAATTATCAGCCTCACCAAAGACATTGACCGGACAATAGAAGCACATGACCCTATCAATGAAATGCTGAAGCAACTATACCAGATGATTAACCAACTGGGACAACTCGACAAGTCAATCATCCTGCTATACCTCGAAGATAAAAGCTACGAGGAAATAGCGGAAATTACCGGCTTGACGGTGACTAACATAGCTACCAAACTAAGCCGTATCAAAGACAAACTTAAAAGAATGAAAAAGGAGGAATAAGATATATGGAACTGGAAGAACTGAAAAAATCATGGAACGCCCTCGATGAGCACTTAAAAGACAAAGAACTCATCAAAGAAGACGAACTTGAAAGGCTGATAGGACACGCCGACAAAGGTATCCATGCCATTGCCCGCCTGAACATCAGGCTAATCCTGATTTCCCTGCCGATATTAATCTTATTTTTGACGGAAGTGATACTGCACAACAGATTAAACCCGATCTACATCATTATCCTTCTGGCATGGATTCCCGCTCTTTGCTGGGATATCGCCACCACGCGATTTCTTCAACGGACTCAAATAGACGAAATGCCTCTTGTGGAAGTGATTGCCCGTGTCAACCGCATTCATCACTGGACAATCAGAGAACGGCTGATTGCCACCGCTTTCCTCCTGATACTTGCCATTCTTTCTTTCGTCTACTGGCAGATATGGCAATACGGAATAGGTATGATTCTGTTCTTCATCCTGTTGTGGGGAGGAGGTCTTATACTCATTCTATGGATTTATCGCAAGAAATTCCTGAACCGTATCCACGAAATCAAAAAGAATTTAAGTGAATTAAACGAATTAATGTAAATATCCATTATAACTAAAGACACATATGTTGCAACGCTTATTTATATTCCTCCTACTTTTTCTGGTACTTCCGGACCTCTATCTTTACTTGAGATTCATTGTTCGTCTCACCGCAAAATGGTGGTTACGCGTTCTTTACTGGGTACCCAGTTTCTTGCTAACCGCAGGGCTTCTTTACTTGGTTTACTTTGCCAACAATGCTTTTGCGGAACGCCATACACAGGACATCGGGTGGTTCTCTATCATCTTTTTCCTGTTTACAGCTCCCAAACTATTGCTGGTCTTATTTACCGTACTCGGAATCCCTTTTCATAAATGGCTTCGCTGGCCGCGCACACCGTTTATATGCACCGGACTGACACTGGCCGTACTTAGTATTGTTATGATTCTCTACGGCTCTTTTGTCGGACGAACCCGGTTTGAAGTAAAAGAAGTCACTTACACCTCTCCCCGACTCCCGCAGGCTTTCGACGGTTATCGTATTGTACAGTTATCCGACCTTCATATCGGCAGTTGGCAAGGAAACACTCCTGCTATTCGGAAGTTAGTGGATTTAGTGAATGCCCAGCAACCCGACCTGATTGTTTTCACCGGAGATCTGGTAAATCACCGGGCTGGCGAGCTGAATGATTTCCAGGAAATACTAGCCGGCCTGAAAGCCGGAGATGGAGTTTATTCCATACTTGGAAACCATGATTACGGACCTTATTTTCATTGGAAAAGCAAACAAGATCAGGACAATAATCTGATCGAACTTAAACAAAGGCAGGCAGCTATGGGCTGGAAGTTATTAAACAACGAACATACATTTCTGATTCAAGGCAATGACAGCATCGCCCTTATCGGAGTAGAAAACCAAGGAGAACCTCCCTTTTCGCAACATGGCGACCTTCCAAAAGCGAAAGCAGGAATCGAAGGAATGTTCAAGCTACTTTTAAGCCATAACCCGACACATTGGAGACGGGAAGTACTTCCGGAATCGGATATAGATTTAATGTTGGCAGGACATACCCACGCCATGCAGTTGCAACTGGGCAATTATTCCCCTTCCGTTTATATTTATCCGGAATGGGGAGGGATGTATTTGGAAGGTACTCGCGGGCTTTACGTCAATGTAGGAATCGGCTACGTGGGATTACCTTTCCGTTTCGGCGCCTGGCCGGAAATCACAGTGCTTACCCTACGACGGTAAGCACGCTCTTTCCATTGACTTTCTTATGCACCTGCACCTGGACGGAGATCCGTTCACTCATTTCCTGTACATGAGAAATTACTCCTATTTTCCTTCCTTGCATCTGTAATTGTTCCAACGCTTCCATAGCTGTCCGCAAGCTATCGGCATCCAAAGAGCCGAATCCCTCGTCAATAAAAAGAGATTCTACTTTCAGGTTGTTGCTCGACAGCGAGGACAGTCCCAGTGCCAATGCCAAAGATATCAGAAACGACTCTCCTCCGGAAAGAGAATATACAGTCCGTATTTCATCACACATATCACAATCAATCACCTGAAGCGCCAAAGTGCCGGGTACTTGCTGCAATTTATAGCGTTTGGATAGATAAGACAAATGCTTGTTGGCATGAAGTAACAATAAATTCAATGTATAGCTTTGTGCTATAACTTTGAACTTTGCTCCGTCGGCACTACCGATCAACTTGTTCAGTTTAGCCCAACGTTCGGCAATCAATTGCTTTTCGGCCAGTTCTTTAGCTATCAGTTCGACTGTTACTTTATTTTTTGCCTGCTGCAACAGGCGGACTTCGATAGCAGAAAGGCTACGTTCCGTATTTAGATTGTCTTCCTGCTGTTGCTTTATTATTTCGGGAAGTTGTTCGGGAGACTCAATCTTTTTATACTGTTCCTGCAATTCTCCGATAGCCAGCGTAATTTGCTTCATCTCTCCTTGCAGACCAGAAAGGCGATTGTGCACAGCCTCTACCTCTTTGCGTGCTTTCTCCAAAGCCAAATTCAGCTCTTTTTCTCTTTTTGCAACGACCGCCTCCGCTTCATCCGCACTTTTTCCTTTCAATAGTTGCGAACGTTCCTGACGGAGCACATTCAACGCTTTCTCTATAACTTCAAATCTCTTTTGTTCGGCTGAAGCAGTATTCTGCAGTAATAACAACTGTTCTTTAGCAGACGATACTTTCTGCATCGCCAGGCGACAAAGAGATACATTCTCACGAAGAGCTTCACAATGCGCACGCATCTTTTTAATTTCTTCATCGCTGCGTTGCCATTCTGCATAAAGATTACGATATTCTAAAATACGTTCTGCCAGTTCCGTCAAACGATGTTGTATCTGCTCTTCGTTACCAGCATCGATCCCAGCTTTATACAATGCCGCCAACTGTTCTCCAATCTGTCCGTCCACCATCTTCTGATGCGTCCAATCACGTTGCAAAACAATGCTCCGGTTATTGATCTGTTGACAGTTTGCTACTGCTGCATTATATTCCTGTTCTATACTCCGGAAAAGAGTATCTACTACCTCCTGTTCCTGATGGTAAGGATGCGCCGTACTACCGCAAACCGGGCAAGCTTCCCCCTCCTGCAATTGCTGACGCAATGCTTTCACGTCTTTTCCCACTGCCATACGTACATTTTCGTAAAGGCGTTGAGTTACTTTCAATGCGGTTTCTTGTTCCGTCAATTGTTTCAGGCAATCAGTTGTTTCTTTCTCCAACCGTTCTATTTCTGCCTTTGTTTTCGTCTGCGTTTCCGTCAATTGCCGGATATTCTGTTGGCGTGTCAGCTCTTTTTGCAACTTCATCTGTTCTTCGGTCAATAACGGATATCCGAAAGAGTTTAATCGCAACAACCGCTCTTCATTCGTGTTTATCCCGGCTGTCAGTTTGTCTGCTTCCTGCCGTAGAATTTCTTCCACCTGTTCTAGCTGCAACGCTTTTTCTATTCCTACATGATTCAGCAAACGATTCAGAGAAGAATAAGAAACCTGCAACTGCTCCGTAGCCATCCGCATTTTTTGTTCCTGCTCCGACACCTGTTTATTAGCGGACTGTAACATCTGTTTCGATTGTGTGTAACTGTCCTGCTGTGACTGTATCTGTACATCCAACTGACGGGCTTTCTTCAAGTCCGGCTGTATGGCTTCCCATTGTGCCTTGAAATGCACCAATCCTTCTTCTTGTGAAGCCAATGCGCCCTGTAACATTTTCAATCTTGCTTGCTCCTCCTGTTCTTCCTGTTGCTTCTTCTTCCAAAGATCTTCCTGCATTTTTAATGAACGAACCACATTCAGTTGTTCATTCTGTTCCGCCAGCAGTTTGATTCCTGTCACACGCTTTTCGGCCAACAACTCTTTCTCTTTTTGTAAAGCAAGCAATTCTTCTTCCGGCATCAATTCGATCACATTCATTCGATTCTGAATCAAAGTGACTTCTTCCTGTGCCGCCTTATTCCGGGCATAGACTTCTTGAGAAATCCGGGAATAAACACC
>ENA-ORSB01001546-ORSB01001546.1-human-gut-metagenome-genome-assembly--contig:-NODE-1546-length-21074-cov-7.025881_pt1 | contig 21074 bp, 22 predicted proteins | sample MGYA00242180_ERZ509144 | MGnify/ENA primary metagenome ERZ509144 (study PRJEB26280, sample SAMEA2338661) | human gut metagenome | biome: human gut; feature: human-associated habitat; material: faeces...
CATGGACCATATGCGCAGACGCACCATTAAGCTGGATCTGGTGAACATGGTGGTACTGGATGAAGCGGATGAGATGCTCAACATGGGCTTCCGTGAGGATATGGAGCTGATCCTTGGTCAGATCCCCGGAGAGCACCAGACCGCTCTGTTCTCCGCGACCATGCCGAAGCCGATCCTGGAGATCACAGACCGTTTCCAGAACGATGCGAAATTAGTAAAGGTGGCAGCGCAGGAGCTGACCATTCCCCTGGTATCCCAGAAATTCTACCGTGTGAAAAATCAGGACAAGGATGCCGCCTGCGTAAGACTGTTAGAGTATTATCAGCCGAAGCTGACCCTGATCTTTTGTAATACGAAGAAAAAGGTGGACGAGCTGTCGGATTTATTAAAGGAGCAGGGATTCCAGGCGGAAGGATTGCATGGAGACCTATCCCAGGCGCAGCGTGATGCGGTCATGAAGCGTTTCCGTAATGGTGGCACCAGTATCCTGATCGCTACGGATGTGGCAGCCAGAGGTATTGATGTGGATGATGTGGAAGCTGTCATCAATTACGATATTCCGCAGGATATCGAGTACTATGTGCACCGTATCGGCAGAACCGGTCGTGCCGGCAGAAAGGGCAGATCCTTTACTTTTGCCAACAGCAGGGAGATCTACAAGATCCGTGAGATCGAGAGAGTCTGCCACACCACCATCACGGAGAAAAAGCTTCCCGGTGCTGCGAAGGTGCTGAAAGCGAAAGCAGACAAATATCTGAACAAGGCATGGGAATTGCATGAGCATGAAGACATCGAGCTGATGAAGAGCTTTTTACAGCGTAAGATAGAAGAGGAAGGCTGTGATGCACTGGAGCTGGCAGCTGCCATGCTGAAATTACAGGTCGGTGACAAGGGCGAGGAGATCGCTGCAGATGAATATACAAAGCGTGGCAATCGTTTCGGGGACAGAGGCCGGTCCGGCAGAGGCGATGGTGAAGGTCGCAGCTTCGGCAGAGGAGACGGAAGACGGAAGCTTGGCCGTGAAGACGGGGAACGCAGAAGATTCGGCCGCAGTGACAGAGATCGCAGAGACGATGGCAGCACCGGTTTCGGTGAGGACAGAAGACGCCGCAGAGATGAAAACCGTGAGGATGGAAGAAAATGGGGCGGCTGTGACAAAAAGACGGCTGACCGCAAATACTCTGGGGACAGAGCGGAGAGAGAAGCGAAAAAGAGAAAGAAACGGGAAGAGCCGGGCATCGGTAACAGCTTCCCCAAGAGAAAACGATCTTAATTTAATGAGAAAACTTGTAGATTTGCCGCAAAAGCCGCAGTTGTGCTTTTGCGGCAAATCGTGTATAGTTAGGGAAGAATGCATAGGCAATAACAGAAAGGTCTGCGGTATGAAAACACTGAAAAAACAGATACCATATATTTTGCTGGGAGCGACGCTTCTGCTCCTGCTTGGTCTAAATATCATCAGTCAGGATCACTGGCTGGATTCAGATATGGCGGCGGAGATGATCTTTTCCCGGATCCTTTCCGAAGAACACCACATTTTTTCCACGACAAACTGGTATTATTCCACGGAATTCCGCGTGTTGTATACACAGCTGATCATGGGACCGCTGTTTCGCATCTGCAGCAACTGGCATGTGATCCGCACGATCACGAACCTGGTATTTTATGGATTGATGCTGGCTTCCTATTATTATTTTATGAAGCCGTTAAAAGTATCCCGCGGACTTACAGTGTTAAGCTCCTGTCTGCTGCTGCTGCCTTTTTCCGAGACCATGATGACACACATGCAAATGGGCAATACCTACATGTCCCATGTGATTCTGGTGTTGTGGTTCTTCGGTATGTACCTGCGGCTGTGCAGTGGAGAATACAGTACAAAACGCAAGATCAGCCTGTGGATCTTCTATGTGCTGCTGGCAATTGTCTGTGGAATGTCCGGTGTGCGCTATCTGTTAGTATTGCAATGCCCGTTAGTGCTGACAAGCTTCTTCTATGTGTTCGGCGCAGAGGAATTTCAGAATTTCCGCGGTGCGATGACGAAGGAGAACTTCGGAAAGTTATGGCGTACCGACCGGATGAAGTATTTCCTGTACAGCCTGGCTGGAGCTTTTTTCGCAGTCGTGGGATATGGCATTAATGTGGTATGGATCAGCCATAAATATGTCTTCCAGACCTATGGTGCGACGAATTTCATTGCGTTATATCATGGGGTATTGTTTGAACGAATTCAGAATGCACTCGGATGCCTGCTGATGCTGTTTGGCTATATTCCGGATAAGGGATTTTTATCCTTGCGCGGAATCGTGACCATGGCGGCGTTCGTGATGCTCGCAATCTATGGATACGTGACGGTGAAACATGGGAAAATGCAGAACAGAAGCGGACTTCGCAGCCTGGTCACACTTTTCGTGAAGGTGAGCTTTGTGCTGAATCTGTTCGTATTTATCTTTACCACCAGCACGATGGTACCCCGGTATTACATTACGATCTTTATCTTTGTACTGCCGGTATTGTGCTTTTATCTGGAAGAGGAGAAACTGCCGTTTGACCGTTTTGCAGTGGTGACGCTGCTTACGATCTGCTTGATTCTTGGCACGGGAAAGACGGTGATGTCGTTCCTTACGGTGGACAAGAACGAAACGAAGCGTCCTGTGGCACAGTTCCTTGCGGAAAACGGGTATGATTTTGGTTTTGCTACTTATAATAATGCCAACATTATCACGGAACTTACGAACGGAGCAGTGGAGATCGGCAATATCGGAGATCCCGAGCATCTGGAGTATTTCAAGTGGTCTTCTCCCATGAAATATTATGAGGAAGGATATCATACCGGGGAAACATTCCTGCTGCTGACTGCGGAGGAATGCGCGGAATATGCGAAAGCACCGGCACTGAAACAGGGCGAAAAGGTGTATGAGGACGGTTGCTATACGGTCTATGTATTCGACAGTACGGAAGCATTGATGGATTGTGCGGTGGCACGGTAAAGCAGATACAATAATATTCGAGAAACGGAGCGTGTGTGAAAACGCTCATAAACAAGAATTAATGTGAAAAATGCCCGATAGAGTATTTTCGCAAGTGACAGAAATATGCTGTTGGGGTAAAATTGGCATTATAAATATGGCTTTGGCTATATTGTGATACCTTCGGAAGGGAGATTGCTATGAGAATCGGAATGGGATATGATGTACACCGTCTGGTAGAGGGCAGAGACCTCATCATCGGCGGCGTAAAAATACCTTATGAAAAAGGACTTTTGGGACATTCGGATGCGGACGTCCTGCTCCATGCAATCATGGATGCACTGTTGGGCGCGGCAGCACTGGGAGATATCGGAAAACATTTCCCGGATACAGATCCCACGTACAAGGGGATTTCTTCTATAAAGTTACTGGAAAAAGTAGGCGAGCTGTTGGAAGAAAATCACGTATTTATTGAGAACATTGATGCGACGATCATCGCGCAGGCGCCGAAGATGCGCCCCCACATTGATACCATGCGTGAAAATATCGCAAAAGCATTACTGATCGATATCGGACAGGTCAATGTCAAGGCCACCACAGAGGAAGGACTGGGATTCACCGGAAGCGGAGAGGGAATTTCCTCCCAGGCGATCTGTCTCGTGACTACCCCGTTTGACCTCACCGCACAGGCTGTGCAGGGGGGATGTGGTAGCTGCGGCGGATGCCCGAAGAGATAAAATGCTTGACAAAACAGGTCGGCGGGATATAGACTTTAAACAAGAGGTCTGTTTCTGCCGGCCTTTTGTGTTAGGAAAACAAGCAGGATTACAAGGAGGAACCGAGATGTATCAGATGACGGAGACCGAATATAAATTTGCAGAACTGATCTGGGAGAAGGAGCCGATCGGTTCCGGTGAACTGGTGAAACTGTGCGCGGAGAAATTCGGCTGGAAAAAATCCACTACGTATACGTTTATCAAAAAGCTGTGTGAAAACGGGATTTTCAAGAATGAGAACGCGATTGTATCCTCCGTATTAAATAAAGAAGAATATCACAGAGAGCAAGGCGAGGCATTTGTGGAGAAAGCTTATGGCGGATCCCTGCCCAAGATGATCGCAGCCTTTATTCAGAGCAAAAAACTCAGTGCGGAGCAGATTGCGGAGATTGAGGCTATGATTGAGGATTATAAGGGTTAGGGTGACGACAGAACAGCCTAATAATCATTCGAGTTTATGATATCGCTGTCGTCGATATGAATAAAGAGTTCACTAGGAAGCCATTTGCAGATTGTGGAAAAATAAGAATGTAGGTTTTTTACAGGGAGTTGTTGTTCAGATGCCTTGTAAGCATTTCCACGGAGTTGAGCTATTTAGAAGTTTCATGAAGCTGATCAACAATATCCGTAAGAAGGCAACTGCCGTAAGCGAGCATATCATAAGTCATGTCAGTGGCGAATTTCTTTTTCGGTTTGGAAAGGTGTCGGGAGATTTTACTTGAAAAAGTTAAAATTTTCGTTTCAGAGCGTAAGTATTTGTTGTAAAATAAGCCACGGGGAAGCCCAGTGTCATTAAGTTAATAATGATGTAAAAATACAAAACACATAGTAAGCGTTACGAAAGATGATTATTATGTGTTTTTGTTTGTCTAAATACAATTTTTGACATGTCTGTTTTTGTGCTATCTTGAAAACATCAACCTTTTGGTTTAGAATATTTATAAAGTAGTTTGGTGATATCAATTGCCTACAAAAATTTTCATGAGATTGTACCTCTCTTTCCTAAAGTCTGATACCATGATGTCCAACATTGATTATCATCGTAGACTTGATAGAAATAAGTACTCTGAGTGAAAAACACTCAGCAACATCCAACTGATAAACAATTCAGATAAAAGTAGCGGCAATACATTCCAGTTGAGTAGTCAAGCTACAGAAAACAAATCAAAAGTTCATAGTATTTGAAGTGTATTGAACAACGATATTAAAAGAAGGAAACGTGTGATAATTAACTTCCTAATTATTATACAAGGTTACAACTGAACACATCTGAATTAATAAAGGAATCATGTAAATATAAGTGTATCTGAATTGGCAAGGAGAATAGGACAGTCTCCGTAAAATTTAAATAAAAAATTAAAGAGAGACGATTTCTTATGATGAATTACTAAAGATTGTGGAAACTATGGATGCGAAGCATGAACACGAATTTACATTTGCTGATGGATGTAAGTTAGCGATAGGCTCTGATTGGTTGAATGTTTCATCTTTAGTGACTAAAAATTATAAAAGAGATGTGTTGGTTTTATGAATTTCTATTTTCCTTTACTACTTGTGATATACGAGGGAGGATGAAGTTGAATAAGGCAATGGTACTAACAAAATTTATTCCAGCACCGGCTTTTAGTGGTGGCGCTATTAGAAGTAGAGCATGGATCCGTTTTTTAAGCAAATATTATGATATCATTGTAATTGGATACTGGGATAAAAAGTTTGGAAACACAAGGGTTGAAGAATTATGCGATTATACAGAAGATATTATTGGCTTCGATTTTATGAGAACAAAAACGACTTTGCTTCATACGGGGATTGCTGCTTTGATGAATAATCAAGCAGTTGTGTTACAACAATACTATTCAGTAGATATGCAGAACAAAATCAATGCGATTCTTCGTGAGCAGAATATCAAAATGATTTTTTGTGAAGAGTTATCAACTATGCAGTATGTAAAGAATGTGAATGAAATACCAGTTGTTTTTGATGACCATAATATTGAATATGAATTGCAGGAACGTGCTGCGAAAAATAGTTTGTTTTATTTAAGACCGATTATGATGAGAGAAGTGTATTGTGTAAAAAAATTCGAGATATTTGCATGGAAAAAAGCACGGATTAGTTATTTTGTAAGCAACAGGGACCGCAATATAGCATTCTTAAATAGTCCGGATAGGACGTTTGGCGTTGTCGAAAATACATTTTCTAGTAAAGATATACTGAATAAAAGTACTAATGAATGGTTCTCTAAACCGACTTGTGTTTTTGTTGGAAATATGTCATGGAAGCCAAATCATCATGGCTTAGTGCATTTTTTTGAGAATATTTATCCAAAAGTGAAAGAGGCAATGCCTGATTTTGAACTTCTTCTTTTAGGGGCATCTGTTCCGAAAGATTTGAGAGAGTACGCAGAACAAACCGGCACAAAAATAATTGAAAATATAGAAGAGAATGTCAAAATTGATATTTTATCAAGGTGTTGGTTAACTTTAGTTCCTGTTTATTTTGGTAGTGGTACACGAATAAAAATACTCGAATACTGGGCACATGCTAAAACAGTTCTAAGTACTACTGTTGGCGCCGAAGGCTTACATAACTGCATTGGAACTATAATAAAGGATTCTGATGAAGACATAATCAATGCGATTGTAGATCTACTCAACAATAAGAAAAAATTGGAAGAGTACGGGAAAATGAATAAAGAAGTTTATAAAAATTACTATGAGGAGGAAACTGTATATGCAGATCCTTTATATTACTCCCTCACCACCCAACTCTATGAGTAGAATTAGAACTCAGAATATTATTAAGGCAATGCAGAAATTAGGGCATCAAGTTACATTAGTTTCATTTGTCTATAATGATAATGATATTTCAACACTGAAAAAGTGTAGCTCATATATTGAAGACATAAAGTGGGTAAAACAACCTAAATGGAAATCCATGTTTAAATGTCTGTTGGGATTATTATTGCCAATACCTCTACGGGTTTTATATTGTAATTCATCGAAAATGAAAAATACAATAGAACGATGTTTGATTGAAAAAGACTATGATCTTATTTATATTAAGCGGTTACGTATGGCGCAATATGCATACCTAGGCAGACAAAAACATATAACTACTATTGTTGATATAACTGATAGTTTAACTAAATACTATGAGAGAATTAGCAAAAAGGAATCTGGCTGGAAAAAACTTTTAGATTATGAGGAGTATTACAAACATCGGATATATGAACCTAAGATGTGTAAACATAACGCCCCTATTGTTATTTGTTCTGAAGATGATAAAAACTATTTGACTGATATAGATTCAGAATTAAATAATAATATTTTTGTTATGAACAATAGCATTGAAACCAGTATATGGTTGAGTGATGCTGTTGTTACAGCAGTAGAGGGAGAAAGAAAGCGATTGACCTTCTTTGGAATGATGGACTATGCGCCGAATATCATCGCTGCCAAGTATTTAATCACGCAAATTTTACCGCTGCTTCCAGAACAGTATACTTTAGAAATTATTGGAGCTAATTGTAGTGAGGAAATATTACGCTATGAAGGCGCGAGAATTCATTTTACCGGATATGTTGAAGATATACGAGATGCACTCCGAAATAATGATATTTTTATATGTCCTATTTTAGCTGGCTCTGGAGTGAAAAATAAAATACTTCAGGCTAGTTTAGCAGGGTTGCCGATTGTTTCAACAACGCTTGGTATCGAAGGAATACATAAAGATATTTTGAATTATGTTTTTGTTGCTGATGAAGCTAAAGAAATTGCAGATTGCATTTTCAAAATAAATGAACTTTCAGAGCAGGAACTTATGGATAGAATTCAGGGACAACAAGAAGTAATTATTCGTGATAATGACAATGTTACAGCACTTAAAAAATGTTTCGAGAAGTTGGGTTTATGTAATGAGTAAAATAATATTAGTCTATCATTCAATTGGTAACGATGATTTATTTTTACAGGTTCCTATGGAGCACTTTATTAAGCAGATTGAGTTTGTAATGAAAAGATATAAACCTCAAAAAGTATTATCTTTTTTTATGCCAAGAAAAGGAAGTAAAAACGAAGTGGTGATAATGTTTGATGATGCATTTAGGGAAGCATTACCTGCCATGGACTATTTAGAAGAAAGAGAAATTCCATTTACAATTGCTGTTGTTGAGGCGTTTTTACAGAAAGATGAGTATTGTTCTATTGACGATATAAAGAAATATAGAAACGCCGAATTTGTCTTTCATACTCGAACACACAGAAGTTTGGAAAATTTGACGGAGTCTGAAATAGAAATAGAAATTACACCTTCAGTTTTGGTAAAAAAATTAAAAATGGAGAAGAATATTTTGGTTTATCCTCAAGGAATATATGACGAGAAAGTGTTTCGTGTATTGAAAAAGAAAAAGTATTCTTGGGGGCTTTCGTGTCTTCCGTTTCATTTGAGCAAAGATTATAAAAAGAAACAGTATGAAGTTCCACGAATCAATATTAATGGATATCTTCCCTATTGGAAGTTTAAGTTCTTTTTGACGATTTTGGGGAATTTATATCTGCACTTAGCATATTTAAAGCGAAAAATCCTAGGAGAGAACTACCTGGACAAGTAAATTAAGGAGAAGCAGATATGTTGAATAAAGTGAGAAATATCATTCACTATAGATATACGCCAGCGCAGTTGTTGAATTACCTTAAATACAAAACTAATAGACGAAAAAATACTGTATTAAACTATCGACCTTTGTGGATGCTGGTATATGTTACGGACTTGTGTAATCTTCATTGTAAAATGTGTCCGCACCATACAAATGCAGATAGTAGCAGTTTCACGCAGGCTAAAAAACTGAATGCGGATTATATATCATTAGAGACACTGGAATTTTCGTTCAAAAAGTTTCCTGAGTGTTACTTTGTTATGTTAGCTGGAGTCGGAGAGCCGCTGTTGCACCCTCAATTTAAAGATATCATTCGCTTGTGCGAAAAATATAAAAAGAAGGTTAAGATTGTTACCAATGGCATAAAGCTTACGACAGATATGTCAGATTTTCTTTCTTTAAGCAAGTGCATTGATGAAATACAGATAAGTTTAAATGCACCAGATCATATTACGTATTTTGATATATGTCAAGGTAGCGAAAGGGAATACATTACGGTTGTAAATAATATAAGAGGGCTTGTATTAGCAAAAGCAAAAAATAATTCTTCCGTGAGAATTTCGACATCAGCTGTATGCGGAAATGAATTTAAGGGAAAAGCATACGATTTTCTTTGCTTTGCTGATAGTTTAGGAGTAGATCGGATCGAGTTGTTCAGATATATCGATTTCGGAATCGTTGGTAATAATATATCCGATATAAAATCGGATAGAGATTATATTAGGGAATTAGATAAGAAGGCGAAAGGTACAATAAGGGCAAAATACTATTTGCCACATCTGGTTGGTGACGATACATTTGAATCTAGATGCAATTGGTTTTGGAAGAATATTTCTATTGATTCGCACGGGAACATCGGTAGTTGTGGCAGAGTTATTAGTCCAACTAATTCATATGGAAATATTTTTTCAGATGAAGATGTTTGGAATAATGATTATATGCAAAGAATGAGACAATTATTTTTAGTGGGGAGTGAACTTCCATCTAGCTGTTGCAGAGCGTGTGTAGAAAATAATTGCCAAGAGGAAAAAATATGAGGACGATAGCTTTTGCAATAATTACGATGGGAAAATCTGATTATCTAGAAGGTATGCTTAAATCATTGGAAAAATACGAAAGAGTAATTTTGGTTGATAATTCTCCAAATGGTATTTGTAAAAGACTAATTGGAAAATACAAATTTATATATTTCCATGAATTGAAGGCTGGGGTAAGTAGTGCGAGAAATGCAGGTGCTTCTCTTGCCCAAGATGTGGATTATATCTATTTTCTGGATGACGATCTTTCTTTTGGTGAAGAATGGCATCGAGAATTGGAAAGGATGCTTACTTCTGATGAATATTTTGACCTTATTGGTGGGCGTGTAATTGCAGATTATTCTGACGACTTGATAATTCCACAAAAATATCTATATTTAGTTGGAGAAAAAAATTTGGGCAGGATTAGTAAAATAGTAGATAAAGATTATGTCGGTGGATGTAATTTGCTTGTTAATACAAAAATATTTTTTAGATTGGGTGGCTTTGATGTCAACTTTGGGCATGTAGGAACAATGCTTGGATTAAATGAAGATGTTGTTTTTCAAGAATTAGTTAGAAAAAATCACGGTTTAGTGTACTATAATCCCAATCTCGTTTTTTATCATCACTGGAAAGGAAATGAAGATGATTTGTTGAAAAGGATACGCTTGCAAGGAATATATGATAGGCATACTGATTTAGAGACAAACAGGCTTCGATTTATCTTTAGAATTATCAAGTATGTAGTATTTGTTTCAATACATAGAGTTCGTTTCTTTAAAAAGAATATTTGCAATGTGAAATATTGGGATTATTTGAGATATAGTTCATATATTTCAAATAACTAATATTATTCGACGTTTTGGAAAGACATAAACAAAACTAGATTATTCACGGCATAGCAGTGTAAGTGGATGAAAGCCATTTGGTTACTGAATTTTAACTGAATATTGCCTTTCACCTATCAAGTGAATGAAAAAAAGAGCATCCATTTGTGGTAAAATTAAGATGCCTAATCAAAATAAATACCAACAAAGGAGCAATTTATGAGTATTGTAAACGACTTATCATTAGAAAGCAATAGACAGATTAAAGTAAATTTTGATAGGAAGATCACTCTTTCGATGCAGGCTTGCCGCTCATCAAATAATTCATAAGCAAACTTGGTATTGAGAAGCTTTTAAGCAAAGCTTTCAAAAACAATGATCCTGCATTGTTCAGAGTAAGTACTCAAACATGGGTACCATAAAATAAAAGAGATCGCCATTTACTGGCGATTCCTATAGATTTGCTCTTTGACAGTTAAATTAAATTTTTTTGGAAACTTTTTCAGATTGTAGCATTTTTTTCTGGACTGTTTTGGACCACGGGAGAAGATTGGCAAGAGAATCACGGTTGGTATCGTCTTAGTACGCTACTAGCTCGGTCAGTACATACTCCAGATACTCGTAGACCCGGAGTCCGTTTGTTTTTGCATTTTCTACTTGACTGTACATGATAGCACTGGCTTCTGCTCCACGTATAGAATCTATGTTGATCCAGTTCTTACACCCAAGGGTGAAGGGAAAGATGGCACGCTCTGTGGTATTGTTGTCCATGGAAATTTTTCATCGGTCAGGAAGAAACGGAGATATTCTTCCTGGTTCAGACTATACGGGAGTGCCTTGTAGGTATTGCTCCGGTGGTTACTTTCATGATGGTTTCTTTCACCCACGCGAAATAAGCGTCAACTTTTGGTGCTACTTCACGCTGACGGTAATCTTTCTGGTCTTTATCCTTGGTTTTATCGTAAAGCCCATCCAGATGGAGCAGCTTGGAGATTAGCTTCACACCCTGTGCGGCAACGGTTCCTTCGAGTTCTGGAATACCGATTGCTTTTACGTGTTCCGCATACTTTCGTTTTGCGTGAACCCATCAGTCGGCAATCTTCAGGTCATCCTTCTGCTTTTCTAAGGAATGATAGACCTGATATCCATTGGTTACCAGAATTCCGGAATAGTTCCGGAGAAATTCCTTTGGATGATCTGCTTTTCTGGTACTGTAGTAGTCGTAGAGGATCACAGGGGGCGTTTTCCCCAGTGCAGTAGACCCACATGTAACTTTTGGCACCGGAACTGTGGTCATCACGGATCACAATGGTGCAGTTATCAGTTCAGATACTGTTCTGTGAATAATTCAGGACAAAATATATTTTATGAAAAAATATTTTAAGGAAGGATGGTAGTTTGTATGGATAATAAGTTTTTTTGGACTCCTGAGACTCAATTATACTATGAAAGAGAAAAAATAATCTCAGCAAAAAATAATATATTAATAGACAGTAATAATAAAGAATACATCGATTTGAATTCTGGAACATGGAATGTTTTTTTGGGTCATGGGAGAAAAGAATTTCTAAATGTATTATATAAGCAGGCAGATAACTTAGATTTTGTTTCTAACCATCGGTTTTACCATGAGCAGGGAGATAAGTTAGCAAAAAGAATAATAGATTTGTTTCCCCCCAATATGTATTCTTCTGTATTTTTTACATCGGGAGGTTCAGAAGCTGTAGAAAGTGCCCTTAAAATTTCTAAGCAGTATTTTTATAATAAGCATAAGGAAGGAAAACATAGATTTATATCTTTGTTTGAAAGTTATCACGGGTCTACGTTGGGAAGTGCAGGCATTTCGGGAGATCCTTGGGATAGAGTGCCTTTTGATGACTTATTTATAGAATCAATACATATTCATCCTCAATATTGTTATAGATGTGGGTTAGGATTGTCGAAAGATATTTGCAAATATGCGTGTATAAAAGACTTTGAGTATAGGCTTGATTTTTATGGAGAAGAAAATATATGTGCATTGATTATTGAACCGGTTATGGGTGTAGGGGGGGTTGTTATACCTGATGAATATTATTTGAATCGACTGATAGAAGTATGTCACAAAAATGATATTCTTGTCATTTTTGACGAAGTAAGTACAGGGTTTGGTCGTACCGGAGAGTATTTCAATTGTATAAAAAGAGGTGTGTATCCAGATATAATTACTTTCGGAAAAACCGTGTCTAATGGAGTAGTACCTTTAGGGGGGATGATTGTATCCAAAAGAATTGCGGATGCATTTGTTTCCCAAAAGGCTGAAAACCAGTTTCGACATGGTTTTACAAATAGTGGGCATCCATTAGCGTGTGCTGTTGGTAATGCTGTGCTTGATGTTTTTGAAAAAGAAAATATTATTGAAGAAGTTAAGACGAAAAGTGAGAGTTTTCGAGCATTAATATCTAATTACACATACTTACAGTTTTTCGGTGAAGTACGTATAGAAGGGTTGATGATAGCGATGGAGATTGTTGATCCAGTGACGAAGCAGACAGTGAATATACCCAATTTAGATATTATTTTGAGAAATAAGGGATTTTTGATTAGCCAATTGGCTGGCGTTGTGGCACTGTTTCCGTCGGTAATTACTACTGAGAACGAAATGGAGAGTTTTATGAAGATTCTAGTTGAAGTCCTGAATGAATTCTTTTATATGCAATAGCGTTGTCTTTCCAAATTCGAAATTCGAAAAAATGAAGGTAGTGAGTTTAAAATGAAAAATTGTTTTGCTATAAATATAGCCTGGCCACCCAAAATAAAAGAATCGGTATATTATTATAGGAAATGTTTTCAGGTTTGTGAAAGGCACAATATTGGGATTATAAGAGTGTTCTTAGTTCCTTGGGGATTGTATCCGATAGAACGAGTTGATGACTTAAAAAAAATATGTGAGATAATACAGCTTGCTAATGAATTTAATTTGGAAATAGTTTTGGTATTAGATACATATGTAAACTATGTGAAGTCTTCATATAGAGATTTCGCTGATTCAGATTATAGTTGGTACACGAATACCTTTTCAGGCAAGACAGCACTAGTGGAATTTTTATGCGCTAAAGGGAAAAACGAATATCTAGAAAAGTTATCCACAGTTTTGCAAGAGATAGTGAAATATGACAATGTAAAAACAATAGAACTGTGCAATGAAATTGATCAAATTGAGGCTGCACGAAATAAGATAGTATTTTGGGTTAATAATAATATAAGAGTGTTGAGAGATGAGTATGGTGATAGATATAACTTTATAGTCAGTATTTCAGATTATCGTCTTTATAAATACTATTCGAGAAAGATTGAATGTAAATGTGATATACATTCATATCGATTTCCATATAATACAGCAATGGAAAACTATGAATATTTGAGGGAAAAGTTTCCAGCAGCTTGGATCTCAGAGTTTGGATGTTTTTCTGATTTCGCATATACAGAAACGATTGAAAGTAAAATCTATCATTCGGCTATGATATTACGTGCTTGTTTTGAAAGATGTATGCCGGCTCCGGCCGCATGGTGGTGGGAAACGATATTAAATGATTCTGAATATATGAATGTTTACTCTTATATGGAGAAGCTTATATGTACTTTTGAAAAAATTGAAGTCGAAGAATTTTGGATTAGTGATATTGAATTAGCACATGATGAGGATTTAAAACTAAGAAATAAAATTCAATATAGATTGTCGGCACTAAAAAAGAATCCTTTGTATTTTAAACAAGAATTGCCAGCAATTACTAAGTTTTTGAAAAAGAAAATGTGGAAAAAATATAATCATAATCATGTGCTTATAGGATTTGAATCGGAGGAATGCAAGAAATATTATATCTTGGAGACATACGCTCCAGTTAAGTTAGAATTCAATTCTAGTGATAACAGATGTGATTTATTAGTATGCACGGATATTACTAGAAATCAAACCCCAATACCGATTAGCATGAATGAAGCCCAAATACTAAGAGAGGGAACATATTTGTTCTGTAGATGGAATAGTGATGTTTATCTGCATAACAGTTTTCCTAACTAACAGATTAATTATGCTATGAAATTCAAGGAATTATTTTAGCTGTTCTTTGAATATAGATTGAGATACAAATGGTAATTGGTTGACTTTTGGAGAAAGAAAAGGAGGCGCAGACTGAAATTTACTTTGGCAATTGAGGGAAGAAAGAGGGTATATGAAATAATAAATAATGAACTGTTATATTCTATTTTGAATGTAGTGATACTCTTTATTGTAAGTATGCAAACGGTTCTTTCCAAGCATGGTTGATATTACAGAGTTAAAGCAGTACAATATAAATATATCTACTGGAGATAGGCACATGAAAGAATTTGTTTGTGAACTAGGAGAAGATTTTGCCCTTGATAATTGTATTATTAAAGGTAATGAAGTAATATTTAAGATTTAAAAAAACGGAAATGAAATGTCCGTATTGCGGCGAACTATCCCAAAAGGTACATTCGACTTATGAACGAGAAATTCAAGAATTACAGTTGCAAAATAAAAAACTATATTGCTAGTTCAAACATTTTTTGTGCCTGAATTCAGAATGCCGAAAAACTTTTTCTGAAAGACTTCTATTTGCTGATGCAAAAGGAAAGAAAACTTATCGATGGAAAAAAGTATTATTTATGTTTTAAACATAATTAAGTTCAGTTAATGCCTCAAAGATACTTTTTCAGATTGCAGTATTTTTCTTGAACTGTTTTAGACCAGAGAAGAAGGTCGGCAAGGAAGTCACGGCTAGAATTATTCTGGTGCGCGGCTAACTCGGTCAGCAAATACTCCAGATATTCGTAGACTCAGGACCGTTTGCTTTTGCAGTTTCTACCAGACTGTACATGATGGCACTGGCTTCTGTTTCGCGGATGGAATACACGCTGCCCCAGTTCTTTCGCCCAAGGGTGAAGGGGCAGATGGTGCGTCCTGCGGTATTGTTGTCTATGGAAACTTTCCTGTCAGTCAGGAAGAAACGGAGATATTCCTCCTGATTTTGACTGTACTGAAGTGATTTGTAGATGTTACTTCCGGCGGCAACTTTCGGGATAGTCTCTTTTATCCACGCGAAATAAGCGTCAACTTTTGGACAAATCTCAAGTTGGCGGTAGTTTTTCCGGTCTTTATCTTTAGATTTATTGTAAAGACCATCCAAGTGGAACAGTTCTGAGATCGGCTTCACACCCTGCGCTGTTTATTGTATAATAAAAATACCTAAAGGGAATTTGCGCTTGCAAAAGACATCAGGAAAAATATCTCAGGGTATCGTTCAGGACGGAGATGTCCCAAGGGACAATAAATGCATCGGAACGGGCTATCAGGGGATTCTGTATCGGAAAGAAGAACTGGGAAGTTGTTGATATCATAAGCGGAGCAAGACATCAGCTGTGATCTACAGTATTGCAGAGAACGCAAAAGCCAATAATTTGAAACCCTACGAATACTTTGAATATTTGCTGAAAGTGATTGCAAAACATAAGGAAGACACGGAACGCAGTTCCTTGGAGAATCTGCGTCCCTGATCACCAAAGCTACCGAAAAATATCAGAAAGTAAATTTACTATAAGCCGTAAAAGCGGCTTATAGTTGCCAAGGTACTCACTATGGAACGTTTACGTTACTTGCACGGTCTGGAGCATCTATCGAGCAAATAGCGAAAACGACGCATCACACTTATAAAATGATACAAAATTATTTGAATATGGAGTATTCTGTGGCAGATGACCACTATAATGTCAGAATTCCAAATAAATTGGCCACATTTGAAAAGAAAGTAATCGAACATAAAAGCCAGGGAATGACTTATGTAAAAATACATGAAATTATGACCTCAAATGGGTATAACGGAACAGTTGCTTCGCTAAGAATGTTTATGCAAAAAGAAAAATCAGAAATGCTACTAAAGACGACGAAAGTATGATTGATTCAGACTATCAGCCAACAGAAATGGTTCAGAGAAAAGTATTTTCCTAGATGATTTATAAAAAATGGATGATGTTTACATAATTAATCCAAATCAATATAAGAAAGTAATAGAAATTTATCCAATACTAGGTGATTTGTATGCTACTATGAAAGAATTTTTGAGATTATTTATTCTACATATTCCGAACACATGGAACAATGGCTCAATAATAAACTTGAAAAGTTTGATACATCAAAACTACGGACATATGTGAATGGCGTAAAGAAAGATATAACGGCTGTTAAAAACGGAATCACATTTGTTTATAATAATGGCTTGGCTGAAGGAAGCGCAAATAAAAGTAATAAAACGATATTATGAAAGAAATAGCTTTAATAACAACTAAGTTTGAAAAGAACCTATGGAGCGTTTACGAAGGTCAGACTGCCCTCGGATTGTTCTTTACAAAGGACAGTCCACTAGTCGAGTTTGACCTGTTGTAACTTTTTATTAGTAGTGCTCATGAGAAGCTCTTAAGGTAAGACACAAAGGAAATGCGAATATTTTGGGGGAATTATCTCATGAATGCGTAACAGTTAAGAGGGTAAGGTACTCATGATAGAGTGAGTACATACTATTTATTTTATTTTGACTTAATAATGGGAGAGAAATAATGGCAGAGTATATATCAACATTTACGACAGGGTTTTCTGATGTGATTCCGGAAGTGATTATTAAGTTATTACCCGGAGCAAAAGTATTGAAAGTTTATGATGGCTTGGTAAACTATTATTATAATGGTAAGGAAGGGGAAATTGAAAAGGTTTTGGTATTTAACAATACTTTTCTTGTTATTCGAAAATATCAAGGAAAAAACTGTGATCTAGTATCCATGGCGCAAAACATCCTTGCAATTAAACAAATACCTATGTCGCGAAAATCATTTAGAGTGCGCTATTCAGTCAATAACCAATTTGTTGGAATGGACAAATCGTATACTCGACAAATAGAGACGAAAATATGTCGATTAACCAATGCTATGATTGATAGACTTTCTCCGCAAACTGAGTATTGGCTTATTAAGAGAAGTGAAAATATTGGTTTCTTTTGTAGACTAATGAACAAACGAAAAACAACTGAGAAAGAGCTAAGTAAAGGAGAACTTCGACCGGAATTTGCGTATTTGATGTGCATGCTTGGAGAGCCAACAAAAAACAGTATAGTAATGGATGCATTTGCTGGATATGGATCTATTCCAAAGCAGATGCAGAAAAATTTCAAATTTAAAAAAATGTATATTAGTGATTTGAATCCAAGACTAGTGAGAAACCTTCGTCGAGGTTTTGAAAATAAGTCTGAAATTGACGTGAGGGTTAGAGATGCAAAAAACCTAGTAGGTATAACAGATGGCAGTATTGATGTAATAATTACAGATCCGCCATGGGGATATTACGAACAAGTTGATGACATTGAACAGTTTTACATAGATATGCTTGTGGAATTTAACAGAGTAATGAAGCCAAATGCTAAACTTATTCTCCTTTCAGCGAGAAAAGATGAATTTGAATCAGCTATAGATACTCATCTGTTCATAATTGAAAAAAGGATAGATACATTAGTTAACGGGAAAAAAGCTGGAGTATATGTAATTAAAAAAGGTACTAACTAATATGCGTGGGAAGCTTGCACTTAAAATTTGCAAAATGAACAAAAGGCGATTGGGTATATAGGGAAAACTAGATGCTGGCTCCTAGCACCAGTTGTCTTGAATGTAATATACATGATTGTTGTTTTTTAGTATAATAGTGAAAGGATGATATGATATTATTTTAACAATATCTGCTATTGTAAGTGTAGTATGCTAATACATGAGAGAGAAATAAGTTTAGAAAAAAAGAAATTATGAAGGAAAGTGAGATTGAGCGTATAAGACACTATTATAGTCTGTTAAAAGATAAACCATATTCCATACAACAGATAGCTAGAAGGAAGAGGAAATTAATTGTTCCCAAGGAGGGAATGCCAGATACAGGAACTAGACCAGATGGCAGTGATTTTTTTGATGCGGCTATGGAATTGAAAGTTCTTAATGAGGAAACCGATCCGTCATTTCAAACTGAACATCCTGAATATAATAATGAATTAGGTGGAGGAGATCCTATGAAATCAATTCCATTCCCAGGGGTGATAGATGCGGTGACAGAACTTTTAAATTCGAATATTTTATCTCAGTATCCAACGCCAGAAGGAGATTATGAAGTACGCAATAAAGTATTGAGATATCTAAAGCAAGAAAATTTCTCAAATAAGTTGACTGAGGATAATATTATTTTTTCAGTTTCTACGACGCATGCTTTCAACTTAGTATGCACACTTGTTTTGAGACCATATGATGTTGTATTGTTTGAGGCTCCTACATATGGTTTATTTACCTTTTCACCAGAGAGAGTTGGTGGAATTACTCGCTTTTTCCCACTTTATGAAAGTGAGAACTGGTCATTTGAACCACATCGTTTGGAAAAACTGATAGACCAGATAAATGAAGAGTTAAGGGTTTCTTATAAGGATATATTAAATTATGAACCAAGAGTGTCAATGATATATCAAACTAATCCTCAGAATCCGATAGGAAGGGTAATATCTAAACAGGATATAAAACAGTTGAGAGATGTTTTGTCGGTTTGCCATAACAAAGGTGTACTTTATGTAGACGACTTGATTTACAAGGATCTTAGTTATGGAAAAGATGTTTTTCCGGCTATGGGAATTGAAGGATTTGAATCTGATGTAATAACACTGTTAGGTGCATCGAAAGCATATGGATTAGCTGGTATCCGTTCGGGTGTGATAGTTGCTGATGAAATAATAGTTCGAGGAATAAAAAATCTTATATTTCAAACTATCGATTCTTCACCACAATTGCAAACTATAATATTGGGGGAACTATTTAATGATTCTGTTGAGAGAAATCGAAAATATGATGAGTATTTTAAACCATTATTAACGGAGTATCAGCATAGGTTTGCAATTTTAAGAGCGGGTGTTGAAGGAATTATAACAATAAAAAATCTTTCTGAAAGAGCAACCATAACTGACGATATTAATCAGTATTATAATAATCGTGAGAAAAAAGAAAAATGGCTTGAAGGAATCCCTTTTGTAAAATTAGCTGAGGGATGCAATCCGGAAAGTGGTTTTTTTGCTATCCTTGATCTGACAGAACTGCTAGGGAAAAAATATGATACAACTGTTATCAAAAATGAAAAAGATATTATGCAATTTCTATATAAAGTTATGAATATTAAATATGTACCTGGAGCATACATGGCATGGCCAAATAAACAACAGTGTGTCGCTAGAATATCGTTTGCTGTTGAAAGAGATGAGATTATCTTCTTTATACAATGTTTAAAAGAAGCAATTGAGCGGTTAGAATAAGAAACACATTTGTTATGTAGAATTAACGATAGTCAAAGACATTCTATCTATTAAAGAAAGTGTAAGAAAAATGTACAGTATAGAAGTGAAAAAGGCATTGACAGATAAAGACTATACTGAGTGGGATGATTTGTGGAAAAAATCGTCTAACCCCAAAGTATATAACTCTATTTATTGGTTTAAAGCCTGTAGTTCATTGTTCAAGGGAAAATATCTAGTTATATTTGTATATGAAGATGGAATTATTAGATCGATAATTCCTATTAAATCTTTATGGAATATAATATATATTTCGCCAGGCGGTAGATATTTAGACAAATCAGCTAATTTGTTTGCGGATAATAGTAATAAAACGATAGAGTTTACTGTGAGAAAGTATTTTAAAAAGAAATGTTTTATTTTCACTGAAGTTCCCGAAAATGAATTACACTTCTATTGTGATAGTGATTTTTGTAGGACATGCTCTGTAAATCCGTTTGCAGAGATTGATGATGGTTTATCTTCAATTTCGAAACGAACAAGAAAGAAACTAGACAAAATAATAACGGAGAATGAGGATTGTTTTTCACTTCATATTTATAAGGAGGATATAAAAGATGAAATCCATACAATGTTTAATATAGAAAGTAATAGTAATAAGGTTGGTAAGAATCGTGCATTGTTTACTGACGAAAAAATACGTCGCTTTTTTGTTGATATATCTGAATTTCCGGGCACAAGAATGTTTGTTTTGCGTTATAAAGATATACCTATAGCTCATACATTTGATTTTATCAATGGTTATTATCTAACAGGATGCCATACTGCATATCTGGAAGACTATAAAGTTCTGATGCCTGGAAAAATTTTAACGTATTTTGTTATGGATTATTGCAAAACTAACGGAATAGAAATGTATGATTTTTCAAGAGGTGAATGTGATAAAAAAGCACAGTTTTCCAAGAAAAAGAGTAATAATTATTGTTTGTATTATGGTAATGCATTATTTATTTGTAGTGTAAAGATATATTACAAGATGATTAGTTTGCTAAAGTTTATAAAAAAGGAATTAAGACACTTGAAGCTGATTAAGTGATTTCAAATTTGATGGAAATTAATTTTTTACTCGCTTAAAAAGTGAAGTAAGAACTATGCATCGTGACTCAATATAGAAAATCATATTGCGACGATATTATATATTTTTTTGAAAAAACTTAATCCAAGACGTTTGCTTTTGCAGTCTCTACTAAGCGGTACATGATAGCGTTGGCTTCTGCTCCTCGGATGGAATGTAAGTACTCAAACATGGTTACCATAAAATAAAAGAAACCGCCATTGTACTGGCGATTCCTATAGATTTGCTCTTTGACAGTTAAATTAACTTTTTTTGGAGACTTTTTTCAGACTGCTGCATTTTTTTCTGGGCTGCTTTGGACCAGGGGAGTAGGTCAGCAAGGAAGTCACGGCTGGGAT
>ENA-ORSB01001552-ORSB01001552.1-human-gut-metagenome-genome-assembly--contig:-NODE-1552-length-20994-cov-5.853622_pt1 | contig 20994 bp, 22 predicted proteins | sample MGYA00242180_ERZ509144 | MGnify/ENA primary metagenome ERZ509144 (study PRJEB26280, sample SAMEA2338661) | human gut metagenome | biome: human gut; feature: human-associated habitat; material: faeces...
CCGCCGCCAGTACGCTGCCGCCCATGATGATGAATTTCTTGTAATCCGGGCTTGCCACGAATACCATCAGCACCGCAATACCCATAATAATAATGGCGGAACTCAAATTATCCGTAATGAGGTACACCGATGCTGCGATCGGCAGGGGTGCCGCCATCATGGTAAAGAAGCCTTTCATGGTACGGACGCTTTTTCCCATCTTGCATACCAGACTTGCCAGGAACAGGATCATACACAATTTCGCTACTTCCGCAGGCTGCAGGTTGAAGCCCGTATGTGGGATACCGATCCATCTGGTAGCGCCGTGGGAAGTGATACCCAGGGGTGTCTTTACCAGGAAGATCAGGATCATGGACACCACATATCCCAGGGTGGCAAACCGTTCCCAGAAGGTATACGGGATATTGGCAATGACCATCATGAAGACCAGACCAATGATATTGGCGATCAGCTGTTTCTTCATATAATAGGCGGCATCTCCATAGGAATCATAAGCCTCATAGGAGCTGGCCGAATAGATCATGATCAGTCCGAATCCCAGTAAAAACAGCACAATAAAAAGCAGGCTGTAGTCAAAAAAGTATTCGGATTGTTGTTTCTTTTTACGTCTTCTTCCCCGCGTTTCCGCCATGCCTGCTTTTACTCCTTACTTCTGTTATGATTTCTTATTCCGCCAGTCCGTGTACATATTCCTTGAAAAGCTGTCCTCTGACTTCATAGTTCGGGAACATGCCCCAGCTTGCACAGGCCGGAGACAACAATACAGCGTCTCCCGGCTGGGCCAGTTCGGTACACAGCTTCAGGCATTCCTCATAAGTGTCCGCAAAACGGATCTTGTCAAAGCCATGCTTTCTGGCACATTCGGCAATCTTCTCTCTGGTCTGTCCGATGAGGACAAGGCACTTTACCTTGCCATCAAAGCTGTCGATCCACTCATCGTACTCGCTCTGCTTGTCATAGCCTCCGCCGATCAGCACGGTAGGCTTGCTCATGGCTTTGATGCCCTGGATCGCCGCATCGGGATTGGTTCCCTTGGAATCGTTGTAATAGTCCACACCGCCCTTGGTAGCCACGAATTCGATCCGGTGCTCCACCGCATGGAAACCGCGGATCACAGTAAGGATCGTCTCCATGGGCACCTGCATACCTTCTGCAATGGCTATGGATGCCATGACATTTTCCACATTGCACAGGCCTACCAGATTCATATCCTTGTGAATATCCATCAGTTCGGTCTCTTCGCCGTTCACACTCTTGATAATCTTGTCTCCCCGCAGGAAGTAACCGTTTTCCAGCTCGTGATGGGAGGAGAACAGTACCGGAGTCGCAGGACATCTTCCTGCGAAATCTCTGGTATAATCATTGTCATAATTCAATACACAGATATCATTTTTTGTCTGGTGGGAAGCCACTGCTTCCTTGGCTGCCACATAGGCCTCCATGGTATGATGTCTGTTCAGGTGATCCGGTGTAATATTCAGGATGGCTGATACTACCGGATGGAATGTATGTATGGTCTCCAGCTGGAAAGAACTGATCTCTCCCACGGTGACACTATCCTTTGACGTCTTCGTTACTTCCAGTGTATAAGGGTTGCCAATATTACCCACTACAAAGGTCTTCTCCGCACCGAAATGAGCTTTCATGATCTCACCGGTCAATGTGGTGGTAGTAGTCTTGCCGTTAGTGCCGGTAATGGCGATCACTCTGCCCTGTTCCGCAAGGAATCCCAGTTCGATCTCTCCCAGGATCTGTACCCCGCGGTCCCTCATACGGTTCACCAGAGGAATATCCGTAGGTACTCCGGGGCTTAAAACGGCTGCCTGAATGCTCAGTTCTACCTCCTCCGGCAGTTCTCCGGCGATACAGACTGCCTTGCTTTCCCCGGGAAGCTTCGCCTCCAGATCTTCCTTTGTCAATTTATCACTGCTGTCATACAGAACCACGTCTGCATGGTATTTTTCCAATAAAGCCACTGCACCGATCCCGCTGATGCCGGAGCCGATGACCAGACATTTTTGTCCTTCTAACATTTTCCTTACCATACCTTTCTGTAAAAGTCCATTAGTTCATTATAACGCATTCCCTACAAATGGGGAAGAGATTTTTACAGGAGACTTACGCAATAAAAATGTCAACATTAAATTCGACATTTTTTCATGTTTTTATCGTTTTGCCGTTTTGCACAATACGCAGCCTGTTTTATTGTGTATTTTCACTTTTAGACAGCGCAGTAGTAAGGCTGCCACCGCTGCCAGCCTCTCACGCTCCCTATTTCTGTTCTTATGCAAGCTGCTTTACCTCTTCCTCGAATAGTTCCCCTGCTGAATGATAACCATGTATTTTGCGTGGGTATCCGTTTATCCAGTTCTCTATACTCTCTACCTCTTCCTCTGTCCTGTCGTCAAAATTTGTGCCTTTCGGTATCTTCCGGCGTATCATCTTATTTGTTACCTCATTTGTGCCACGCTCCCAACTGCTGTACGGGTGGCAGTAATATACCTTTGTCCGCTTTTCTCCCTCGTTGATAATAGAACGCTGTAAGCCCTCTGCATCTGCAAACTCGCTGCCGTTGTCTACTGTGATTGTCTTAAATACCCGCTTAAACATATCAGCGCCCCATTTTCTTTCTAATCTATCCAGTGCCGCTACTACTGCCTCGTCTGTATGGTCTGGCAGTTTAAATATAATCTCGTTTCTGGTTTTCCGCTCTGTCAGTACCAGCAAGGTATTTTTTGACTTTCCCCGCTTACCTAAAACGCTGTCCATTTCCCAGTTGCCGAACTCTTCCCGTGTATCTATCTCTTTCGGGCGTTTGTCTATACTCTCTCCTGCTGCCGCCCTTTTCTGTTGCCTCTGTACTTTCTTATAATTTTTCTTCTTATTCTTCTTTACTGGCAAATTCTTATTAGACAGCTTAAGGAAAATACCCTTATCAATATAGCTGTATAAGGTCGTTACGCATACTGTTACAGAAAAGTCCCCCTCTTTCCCCTGTGCTTTCAATTCTCCCAGTACCGCAGCTGGGCTGTAATCATCATTTACTATTTTATCCTCTATATAATTTGCGTATGCAATATCGTTTCCTATTTTAAGCTGTGTACCCCTTGCCTTTAAATTTTCCTCTGCTTTCATTTGTGCCTTGTTTGGGCTATAACTTAATGTTTCTGTATAGTCGCTATTTCTGTGCATATATTCCCCTCGCTTAAGCTCATTGTATATAGTGCTGCGGTGTACGCCCAGCTGTTCTGCTATCTCTATCACGCTATGCCCTGCTTTTTTCAATGCCTCAATACTTATACGGTCTGTCCATGTCAGCTGTCGGCTGCCTTTCTTATTCGCCATTTCTGCTACCTCTCTTTCGTTCCTGTTCTTTCCCCATATACGACGAAAAGCCGCAAACTCTTTTACAAGTCTGCGGCTAATGCCTTTACCTATTTACAACACTTTTTACAAGCGGTGTATTTCTTCTTTGCTTGGCTTAGCGGTATGCTCTTTGGGTTTTTCATTCCCGAACAGTTAGGCTTACTATGGTATTTTTTGTTGCTACGGTCTACATATACTGTAGTTTCTCCCGTATGCTGGCTTACGCTGGGCGTTGCGTCCTCGATTACGTCAAGCTCTATATTGCACCCGAACGTCTGTACCCCCCCCCCAGAAATTTCCAGTATTTCTGCGGTGTAGCGGGCTTTCGGGTACTTTCTCGCTAAGTCCCCCGCCAGCTCTGCCGATAGATTGCCTATTACCTTATCGCCCCACTTTACGTATGCGGCAGGCTCTCCGTTGTATGTGTACTTTTCTACTGTAATATCTTCACTGCCGGACATTCTACTTAAAATATCCTGCCTGTTTTCTCCGTCCTCATTATTGAACGTCACGCCTACTACTTTCGTTCTGATTGTATCTAAAGCTCTGCCACCAGATGCAGCGGCAGGCGCAGGCATTCTGTTTTCGTTCTCTTTTCCTGCGCTTTTCTTTTTCAGTCCAAAATAGGCGCATACTGCCGCAAGCACAATGCAGCCCACCCCACCTGTTATATTTCCAGACGGCAGCGCCGTTAAACCGCTTACTGCAAATAATGCAGCCGCTGCCACTAAAATTACCTTTTTCTTTGTCATAGTAAGCCCTCGCTTTCGTATCTACTTCAATTCTAAAATTTCATCAGCAGAGGCGTTAAGCTCTCTGCATATTTTCGCAAACATTTCTATTGTCGGTGCGTGCGCCCCATTCTCCCACCTGCTTATATCTTTCTGGTGGACTTGCAGGCGTTCCGCAAGTTCTGACTGTGAAACGCCCGCCGCTTTTCGTGCTTTCCTTATGTTCTCGCCTAAGTTCATGCCTTACCTCTCTTTTCCTTTGCTCTCAAAACGAAAGCAATAAGCAACTTTACCAGTCCTACTACTACTAAAAATACTCCTAATTTCAAAATCATACTCTTTACTCGGCTGTGGGTTTGTGTTATATTTTTTATAGGCGACGGGCTTATCGCCCGCCTGTCGGTTAGGGCTTTCGCCCTAACCTATGTACTTACCGATTATGATAAGTATTATGCCTATGATTAAGTCTATCAATGCGTTGATTGTCAGGTCTCGCCATTCGATAGGCTTTTTCTTTTGTTTCTTTTTCTTACCCATTGTGCCGTTTCTCCTTTCCAGTGGCTTTGCCTCTTATTTGTTCTTATCTCCTTTCCATGATTTTATTATATACCAACTTTGGTATATTGTCAACGCTTTTATGCAGAAAATCCTATAAAATTGTAAAAAAATAGAGGGCAGACAGCAAACCGCCCGCCCTCAAAAACTTAAGCTAATCTTGTGGCATAATCTAAGCTAATCCAGCCTGCGCCACTCTTCAAGCGTCCCCAGCCAGCGCTTGCGCCCTGTCCGGCTTTCACTTCCACAATGGTAAATACTCCCTTTCCTGTGGTTTCTCCCGTCTTTGCATAGTTCGTGCCTGCTCCCGTTCTGATATTAAGGTCTAAAATATCTACCTGTACGCTAAACGGAACGCCTGCGCTTGTCTGCTGCCCCGCTGCGGTATATACCGCCTTGCCGTTATCATCATATACAGTATAACCCGCCTTGCAAGCGCTCTTTGCATTTTCCAGCGACGTAAACGCCCCCAGCTGGCTTGCTGCGTCCGTCCAGCTCTTGCGCACTCTGTAATACTTTGTACCGTTTCCTGCTGCATACTTTTTATAGTATCCCTCGCCGTACTCTGCACGCTTTTTCTTTACTGTTTCGCTCTGGTCTGCTGGCTTTTCATATCCAGTAAGAACGGCATCAGATGCAGCACGCACGCTGCCCGCCTTTTTCAGTGCGTCCATTACTGCTGTGTATCCCTGCAATTCTTCCCATAAAAAGCCCAGCTGCATATTAAGGTCTGCAATGGATACGCCCGCCTGTTTTGCATGATTAAGCAGCGCCTGCTTTCTACTCCAATACGTCCACTGCGCCAGCCCATAGCCTGCACTGTCCTTTACAAAATTGCCATAGCTGCCATTATCCACCGCCGCTGTATATTCTGCGTCCGTCTTACCCAGCTTATTGTTATAGATGTTCTGTAAGTTGTTCGGCATAAGCCCGCTTTCAGCGTACAGATTACCCATAATACCAGCCACGGCATAAGCATTTAAGCCCTTGCCTGTAAGAAAATTCCAGATTGTTTTTTCATTGCCGCCCTGCGGTGTTTCTGCCTGTCCGCTGATTTTACGCTTAAACTCGTCCCATGTGTGGGCGCTGGTGTTATATACATACGGGTTAGGGCAAATCTTGCCCGTTACGTCGTAATGTCTGATTACATGAGATGCAGGCACGCCATATTTATTCATAAGGTAACGGGTAAGCTCTGCCGCTGCCTCTACTGTTGCGTCCTCAAAATACCAGTCTTTATCTGTTGCACCCATGCTCTTTGTGTTTTTCTTCCTTACGCACATTTCAATACCGATACTATTAGCGTTTCTACACTCTGCGTGCTTATAGCTCGACGCTCCGCAATGCCACGCTATATTAGCGTCCTCTACGCACTGCCATACCTCGCCGTTAAATCCTACAAAGTAATGCGCCGACGCATTTCTATTGCCGCCGCCATAATATCGGCAGTTGTCCTCTGCGCCGCCCAGTGCGCCTACATAATGGATAACAATATACTTAATTCTGGAAACGCTGCCCTTATTGAAATTGTACTTACTTATCTTTCTGTTAATGTTCATATTTCCCGCCTTTCCGCATACAAAATAAGCGCCTGCGGTGTCCCGCAAGCGCTCTTTGCTGCTATGTCCTTATTATTCTTATCTTTCCTGTGTCCTGTGTTCCTCTACGTTGCCTGTGGTGCTGTCCCCGTCCAGTTCGTCTGTGTCCGGCAGTTCGTCCGTATACTTCGCCAGAAACTCCCGCACCTTTTCCCATACCTTTTTTACAGGCAGCCCGCATAATGCCATATTCTTAAAAATACTCACTACCTCATAGGCAATGTAAAGCAATGCGAAAAATTCAGCCACGCCCACGGTATCAAGCCCTAAATATGTACGTGCCTGCTCCGGTATAAATCCGATTAAGTTAATCTTAATCAGTACGTCGATTGCCAGCATGAATACCAGAGAAATAAGCATACCTACTTTTCTGATAGCCCCGTCAATGCCTGCGCAGCTGTTAAATTTCTTCTCTTTGATTGCACGCAGCACGCCAAAAACCGTGTCGCACACAATCGCCAATACTACCAGCTGGATAATTTTGTTATGTGCCGCCGCCTCAATAAATTCTGTAATAGTCATGTTCATAAATCCTGCCTTTCTCTTAATTGCAAATCTTTTGCCCGCTCTTTCAGCTCTGCGCCGTCGTAGCTCGCTGTCTGCTCCCAGCTTTCCAGAGTGGCTATTAAATCAGCAATAAGCCTGCTTTGCTTTTCTATGGTTTCCTGTTGTTCTTGTACTACCCTTAGTAAATTGCTACTCATGTACTCGCTCCTGCATTTTGCCGCTTAAGCAGCCTTTTCTATGGCTGCCTCTGCCAGCGTTTCTATTTTCTTTCGTAGGTTATAGCTGTCGGCGTGTCCTGCGTGTCCCGTCCAGCTCTGTATACTCTTTTGTAACTGCTCTTTTGTGATTTTCCCGCTCTCGCACTTCTTGATAGTACGCTTTATGCGCTTTATGCTGTCCTTTCGTACTTTCCTGTGCGTTGCCCTGTGTTTGTAGCCTACAAAGTCTATACCGTTCTTTGCTGCCAGTATGGTAGTTTTCGGGTTAAACTCTAACTTAAGCTCTTCCCGTAAGAATTGCTCTATCCGTGCAAGCCAGTTGCGCAGCTGTTCCTTGTCTGGGCTTAATATTACAAAGTCGTCCATATAGCGTATGTACGCCTCTACGCCCAGCTCATGCTTAATAAACTGGTCTAATGCGTCCAGATAGATATTTGCAAATAACTGACTGGTAAGGTTTCCTACTGGTATCCCTACGCCGTCCGGCATATTGCCGTTGTGGTCTATTATCCTGTCCAGCAATGCCAGTACCCCAGCGTCTTTTATAACCTTACGTATTTCAGTCTTTAATACCGCATGGTCTATGCTCTGGAAATAGTGGTGTATATCTGCCTTGATAGCATAAAGCGGCTGGTCTGGGTGGTATTTGTTCCACTCATACAGCCACTCTTTTAGCGTATCAGACGCAGCGTGCATACCTTTACCTTTCCGGCAGGCGTAAGACTGCGATATAAACCGCTTATCAAATATAGGCTCTAACACGTTGTTTATGGCGTGCTGTACCACCCTGTCATAGAACGGCAGCGCCATTATCTGCCGCTCTTTCGGTTCGTACACCTTAAAGTAATGGTATTTGCTTGGCTCATAGGCAAGGTTTATAATATCTTCCCGCACCTTGTCTAAGTTTTCCTCTTTGTCTTTCGTAAAAATCAGTACGTCTTTTCTGTGGCGCTTACACTTTCTGGCTTTGTTATAGGCTTTCTGTACGTTTCCATAGTCACCCATAGCCTCTAAAAGCGTAATGTGCCGCCCGTCCTTATCGGTAATGTATCCTACTCTCTTCAAGTATTAAGCTCCTGCCTTTCGCCGTAGCTACTAACCAGCAGCCGTATTTTTTCTCTTTGCCTCACGGCGGGACAGCCACTCTGACTATAGGATATTAAACACTCGGTCTTATCCCTTTCTAAGTCCTTGCCAGTATTCCGTAGAACTCTGTGCCTGTAATGTTCTCACTAAGTCACACGCCCCACGAGCGCCAATGTTCGTATTGACATTCCACGGGTAATTGTTGCAATTCACGGCACGAGCGCCGCAATTCGCCCCATTGTTCCAGTTGCCGCCCGCTATCAGCGCCGCCAGGGGCTGTAAGTAAGCAGCTGCCCCATATCCTGCTATTTTCTGGTCTTTACCTCTTCTATCAGTTCGCCCAGCATAACGCCTATTTCTTTCAGCTTGCGGCAGCTCTCGCCGTAGTGCCGTGCGTTCATAGCGCTATACTTCAAGTCATGCGCCAGCCGCAGCAATTCTTTACTTTCCTGTAATGCCGTATCTACCGTGTATAAGTGGCTTTTCGTTGCCGTCTTATCCCACTTTATAACCTCTTGCAGCATTTCAAGAATTGCGTTTCTGGTCGCCGTCTGTAAACTGAATTTCTCATACTTTGGGTACTTCGTAAGCAGAGGGTAAATATATAGCAGAAAATCGTATATTTTCTGGTGTATAATATCTGTTTTTGTCTGTATGTCCATGCCTTACCCCCGTTTATCCGGCTGGGCTTTCGCCCGCCGTCTACAGAGAGTCACACGCCCCACGAGCGCCAATGCCCGCATCGACACTCCACGGGGAATCGCCGCAATTCACGGCACGAGCGCCGCAATTCGCCCCATTGCTCCAGCAGCCGCCCGCTACCAGCGCCGCCAGAGAATATGCGTAATACTGGTAAATGTTACCAACATCGTAAGACTTCTCGCCTGTGTTCAATGGGCTTCTCTTGTCCCAGCCCCACGCTACGCTTGCGTGGTAGTCTGCATTTGTGGCGTGTTCCGCTCTTGTAATAAGCTCGTCCAGCCACTCCCAGACACGCCCCACGGCATCTACAACACCCACGGAAGAAACGGCATTTACCACGCTGCCTGTTACGCCTCTACCTGTATTGCTGGTGGCGCTCCATGCGTTTGTATTTGCGTTATCCAGTCCGGCAGGGCTGCCAAAAGCATAAGCGCAAAACTCCGCATAGTTCGGCAGGCGCTTACCGCTCTTTGCCAGGCGTTCTACAAAGTTGTACCAGTTCATGCTTTCTGTACCCGTCATAGGTGCGCAGCCATACTCTGATTTCAAGCCCTTTGCCCCGTCGTCAGAATTAAGGTAAATATCTACCCATGTGCCGCCGCCTAAATATACCATACCCTCTGGGCTGCATTTCGGGCGGTGTCCCAGTGTCCATACAGAACGTGGTACAATGCCGTTGCTTACTGCACTTTCCCAGCCAGTGCCAAAAATAACACTGCTGCCATTAAGCGGCTGCAAATTGCTGTCCACCTTGCGGCAGCGTCCATAATGAAAGCCACCGATTTTACGGCTGTTTGTAGCGTTCCAGCCTGTCGGGTATGTAGAGTTAAGGGAAATTACGTATTTCTCGTCTGCGCTGTCAATTCTGCTGTCGCAGATATATACGTAATAGTCCTTACCTACCGCAAAAGCGCTGCCTGCGTCCAGATTAGCAGCCGTAAGAATGGTATTCGCTGTCTTGAAAATTCCAGCACCACCCACGGCAATTACGCAGCCCTCTACTACGGTCAGCTCATTTGCTCCGCTGGCGTAAATGTACTCATTGCTCGGTGCTACAATATCGCTGATTGTAGCCATTTTATTTACGTTCAAAAGCGCCCTTGCGTCGGTCTTTGTAACGTCGTCCACTAATAATCTACTCATACTGCTTTAATACTCCTTTCAGTGCTGCAATGTCGTCTGTTGTCATTCCTGCCACGGTGTCTGTGCGTTCCAGCGCAATTACCTTGCAGCCCGCTTTTACCGCTTTGGAAAGTGTAAGGGCTGTTCTGTCGTTTCCTGCCTCTCCTGCTGCCGCTGCCTCGTCGGTCTGGATATGTGTTACTCCCTGCACCGTGCCGGATACGCTGCCCGCTACAAACTTCATGCCTACTGCTGCCTCGTCACAGTAATATACCGTAACCGCCTTTTTCTCTTCCTCTACAGCTGCTACGCCGCACTCAATATAACGCTGGTTCTCTGCGCTCTCGATTTTTGCCAGCAAATCTGCTGCCGCCAGTTCTCCGCTTGCTACCATAGCAAGGCAGTTGTAATAGTCCTCTTTTGTCTTTAATACTTTAGGAAATCCTTTCATGGTCTGCCGCCTTTCTAAAATGTATTTGCAAGATAGGAATTACCCACGTAGGTAGCCCCTAACACTGCCGTTTCTACTGTTCTTTCGTAATGCTGGCTCATGTATGCTGCACCCATGTAACACAATCCCAGTACAGCATCATGCTTATAGTCAATGCCCCAGCCGCTTTCTACTCTCTTAAGTCGCTCGTCCAGCGCTGCTATTGCCTCTTTGGTTTCTTTTGTGCCTGCCTCTGCCTGCTCTTTCACTTCCTGCATGGCTGCTGCCAGCTCTTCAATTTGCAGTTGCAGGCTGCCTGCTATGTCCTCGCCCAGCTTGTCCTTGATGCTCTCAAACCATGTGTTAAATTCGTTTTCAGCGTCCGACTGGAATAGCTTAATTTTTGCCATAAAGTCTGTATAGGCGCTTAAAAGCTCATTGTCCCAGTTATCAAGCGTATTTTCAAAACTGCTGTATCTTTCGTTAAACCGGCTCTCATACTGCGCAAATAAGCCCTCTGTCTTGCTTACGTAGCTGTCATATACGCCCGCAATCTCTGTAAGGTACTTTTCCATACTCTGCTTATATGCGCTGAACTCGTCCAGCACGGCTGCGCTGTAGGTGTTGAAAAAATCCGTAAACTGCTTTGTAAGCACGCTTGCGTCTATCTCTTCCACCGTTCCCGTCACAATGCCGCAGACTGCGCTATTAAAACGCTGGTCTGTGATATTCTGCGTCTGTATCCTTGTTACGCCCTTGCCTACGTAAATATCTGCAAGCGCAAGCTCCCATATTTCCGTAGTGCGGGTTACTGCCGTTGCTGTCGGCTTTGCAGACGGTGTGCCTTTCAGCACCGCAATATACATATCTCTTTGCGGCAAATCCCAGCGAACTACTACCCTGTCCACCCTGTTAAGCGCTCCCTCTGCCGTATCTAGTGTTATGCTAAGCGTTGCAGGATTTCTAAAGGCGTAGCCGTTTATAAAGGCATAGCCTGCATTTGCTCTTATTTCCATGCCGCTGTAAGCTACCACCTGTAGCCCGTCGCTCGGCTTTGGAAAAATGCCGTTTGCAATGAAAGTAGCAAAGTACCACGCCCAATCCTCGGCTTTATATACCCTGTCGTACTCTCCGTCTACTGCCACGGCATTAAACGGTAAGCTGTTTGCCATTTCTGCTACCTCACTTTCCTAATCTGGTCTACCAGCGTCGGCAGGCTGTCGCCAAAAGTCGCCTCTATGGTTTCCTCGCCTTTCTGGTATGTTTCTGTTACTTCTGTAATACGTGCATCTATCTGTATTCCCCACTTTGTTTCTTTGCAAGTAATACGGTCGCCTAAATCAAAATCAGCCTTAAATTTCAAGTTTGAATTTGTATTTATGGTACTTACAAAATTTATGTTCTTGCCGTAGTTTTCCAACTCTGCGCCGCCTCTCGTTTTCAGCATTGCAATATAGGTATTCAGCGGTATTGTTACCTCTGTTTCCCCCTGCTGGTACTTTCTGGCAATGTCCGTAGCGTCGCAGAATACCTCTACTAAATCCAGCCCCGTTGCGCCCTCGCCGTCCACTGTGGTTACTGGCTGGCTGCCGTCGTCGTCAGCTGCTCCCTGCACATAAATAAAGTTGCCGCAGTTCTCTATACTGGCTGTATATTCCTGCTCGTTGACATTATCAAAATCTCTTGAAAATATGCAGGGTGTGTTACCCTCGGTATTTGTGGCTGTAAGGTCATTGCCCTTATACAGATAAAAGCCAAACATTCCCTCTCTTTCGTTAAGCAGAATGTCATAGCCCAGCTTTCCAGCCTGCGCCCTTGCCTTTACTTCCTGCCCCAGTTGTGCGTATACCTCGTTTGCATATTCAACCGCCACTCCGTCTATGGTTTCCTGCGCCAAAAATGCAAACAATGGAAAACGCCGCTTTGTTCCTGCTGTGCTGCCGCAGTTGTTCTTTACCATAAGGTTTATGAGATACTGGTTTGTACCTGTCGCCACAATCTGCGGATAAATGCAGCGCTTATTAAGCCACCAGCTAAGCATATAGCCCTGTGCCTCTAACTGCTCTAAGCCGTTCTCGTCTTTGGTAATGTGTACGTAGGTTATCTGCGCTGCCCTGCGCCATACGCCGCCGTCAGCGGTCTTTACTTCCTTTTTTCCGTCGTGCTTGGTTATTAAGTTACCCTCTACCAGTAAACGGCTGTTATTGTCCGTAATCGGTGCAAGCAGGCTAAAAGTTCCTACGTCAAAATACTTTGTATGCCATAGCAGGCTTGCCAGCTCGTCTATAGCTCCCAGTGGCTGTACTGTTTTATCAAATACTCTAAGCTCCATACCGTCACACTCCTAAAAATTCCTTGCTGTAGAATATGGATACTTCCAGAGAATTTACGCCGCTGGCTGCATCATACCTAAACATATTGTCGCCTATGGCAAGCTGCATAAATGTACTGTCTACATCAATGTAGCGGAAATAGTCGGTTTCTACGCCGTCCCTTATCAGTTTAGCGCCCTTGCTGCCGTACTTCGTGTTAATCTCTATCACGTCGCCCGTTTTCATAGTGGCGTTAATCTGTATAAATTCCTCTGTATCCACATTAAGCAGTATCGGGTTTGAAACTGTCCCCAGTGCTGTAAACTTTATCCTCATTCCTGTTGATACGTCGCCCTCGTTGTAACAGTCCACTATTACGCTTTCTGCTCGGTATCCGTATATCATGCTCTTTGTGCTGTCCTTTTCGATAACGCAAGGAAAATGCCACGCAGCCACCCAGCTTGCTATATCCTCTTTTGTTTCTTCCTCTTCCCGCCAGAACGGGTTAAGGCACTCTATTTGTAAATCAAACTCATAAAGTACCTCTTTCTTTAGTATCTTAGGCTCTCCATACGCCCTGCAATCAATCACACGCTTAAAGCCGCCGTACTCATATACCAGCGTAGCGCTAAGCTCTGGGTTAAATATCTTAAGCATACGGCGGCGCAGTTCCAATGCCTGCGCCTTGTCCCGTGTGTTGATATGCCCCACTACGTCTATGTCCCTCGCCTCGATACGCTGCCCTACGTAGGTGTCGCCGTGCTGCCCCATACTGTTTGTGCTGTAAATGACGCTCGTAACGCCGGAAATGCCCTCTACGTCTTTACTTATATTGCAATGGTATACGCTGTCTACTCCCAGCTCTAACCGCTCGCCCCTTGAATTTATGTAAGTCAGTTTTTCATTTTCCATGTGTTACACCGTCCTTGCTATCATTCTGAACTGTCGGGCTGCCTCTTTCTGCTGCTTTGCATAATCCGTGGTATTTGCATAAATGTACTGATTGACAACTACGCCACCCGCTGCGCTGCCGCCACCTCTCGGCTTTGGCTTTTTGTCGTCGTAATCGTATGTAAAGTCTTTTCCTACATTTACCTTTGCGCCTACGTCGAACTCCTGCGGTACGCTGTCCTCAATCATTTTCTTAACGCCGCCGATTTCATCAGAAAAGCCAACGCCGATACCCTGCGCCAGATATACGCCGATTTCGTCACGCATCAGCTTAGACGGGCTGTTAATTCCAAATAACCCCTTAAGGAAGTCGGTAACATTACCTACCCAGCCGCTTATTTTGTCCTTTATCCACTGCGTAGCTCCATGTATGCCGTTCCAGATGCCCTCTACCATGTTCTTACCGAACCCAGCAAACGTACTGCCAATATCCTTAAATACGTCGGTTATGCCAGTAATTACATTTTTCATGCCCTCTACGGCTTTGTTCTTTACTTCTGTACCCCATGTAGCCACTTTGGAAATTGCGCCGGAAATGCTGTTGTATATTTTCTCTGGTATTTCCTTTACGATAGTAACAATGCCCGTTACCATTGTGTTCATTACCTCTTTGGCTTTCGTAAGCATATTGTTGCCCCACGTAGCCACTCTGGTAACTGCTCCTACTATGCTGTTCCAGATTTTAGCAGGCGTTTCTTTCACAATCGTTACAATGTTCGTAAGCATGGTGTTCATTACTTCTTTGGCTTTGGTCTGCATATTTGCGCCCCATGTAGCCACTCTGGTAACTGCGCTTACTATACTGTTCCAGATTTTCTGCGGCAGCTCCTTAACAATATCTATAACTTTCGTTACAAAATCTGTTATAACTGTGCCGCCTTTTTCCTGCATATTTGCGCCCCACTCTGCTATTTTCTCAACGCCCGCAGCGATTGCCTGCGGTATCAGAGTAGGTAGCTCTTTTATTTTATTTATGATTGTCGTTACCAGCTTGCCTGCCGCCGTCAAAATCTTAGGCAGCCCCGTAATCAGTCCTGTTACAATGGCTGCTATAATCTGCGGTATGGCTGCGATTAAAAGCGGTATTGCATCTATGATGCCGTCAATCAATGCAACTATAATATCGCCCGCACTTTCGATAATAAGCGGTATGCCCTCAACCAGTGCATTTATGATAGCCGTTATGATTTCCGGCAGTGCCTCAATCAGTACTGGCAGCGCCGCTACCAGTCCCTGTGCCAGCCCCGTAAGCAGCTGTAATGCTGCTGTAATCAGCAACGGTATATTTTCTATCAGCATGGTTACAATGTTCGTAACCACCGTTACGATTGTTGGCAGCAATGTAGGTAACGCTTGTGCGATACCTTGCGCCAATTCCGTAATAATCTGTACGCCTGCCTCTAAAAGCTGCGGTAATATGGTAAGCAGTGTATCTATGATTGTCGGTATAATCTGCCCGATTATGCTTATCATTTCCGGCAGCATTCCAACCAGCGTATTAAGCAAGTCCTGTACGCCGCTCATTAAAGGCGGTAATAACTCCTGTATAACCTGTGGTATATACGTTGCAAGCTGCTCTACGATTTCTCCCAGTCCGCTTACCAGCCTCGGTACTGTTTCTATTACCCTCGGTGCTATATTCCCTACCACTGTTACGATACTGTCTACCAGATTGCTTGTAAGCTGTGAGAAATTCGCCTCGCTGTCTGCCATTCCAGCTACCCAGTTGTCCCACGCGGAACTCATGGAACTAACCGAACCCTCTATTGTTGTACTTGCCTCTTTTGCCGTTGTCCCTGTTATTCCCATTTCCGTCTGTACGACGTGAATAGCGTCTACAATGTCTGAATATGATGAAATATCATACTTAATGCCGGATAGCTTGCTTGCATCATCAAGCAGTCGCTGCATTTCCTCTTTTGTACCGCCATATCCCAGCTTTAAGTTATCCAGCATGGTATAATTCTGCTTTGCAAAACCGTTATAGGCGTTCTGTATAAGCGATATGTCAGTACCCATTTTATTTGCATTGTCTGACATATCCGTAATTGCCACGTTTGCTTTTTCTGCTGCCGCTGCCGTGTCATTATTCATGCTGGCAAGCAGCGACGCTGAAAAGCTGGTAACTGTTTCCATGTACTCATTTGCAGACATTCCGGCTGTTTTATATGCGTCGTTTGCATAACCGACAACCGTATCAGACGACGTTTTGAAAAGAGTTTCTACACCGCCTACAAGCTGTTCCTGTGCTGCGTATCCCTCTATTGCTTTTGTGGTAAGCGCTCCTATGGCTGTTGCCGCTCCCGCAACTGCTGCCGCCGTCGCCGCTGCTGCTGCTTTAAGCGCTGTACCCATTCCGCTTAGCACGCTTGTAAATCCAGAAAATTTACCCTTTGCGTCGTCTGCCTGTTCCCCGCTGTCTTTTATTTCCTTTCCCATTTCGTCAGCGGCTTTTTCTGCTTTTTCCATTTCGTCAGTCGTTTTGCCTAATTCCTGCTCTGTCTTTACAAGCGCTGCTTTCTGGTAATTTAACTGGGTTTCAAGTTTTTTACTTTCTTCGCTATTGTCTCCTGTTGCCTTGCGACATTTTTCTAAAGCCGCCTCGGTTTCTTTTACCTTTTTTGCCTGCTCGTCGTATGTCTTCTGTAGTACCGTCTGCTTTGCTTTCAGCGCATCTACGCTGCTTGCATTGTCCTTATATTCAGCCGTTACAAGTTTCATTTCAGAATTAAGCACTTTAAGGGTGCTGTTAATTTCCTTGCAGGCTGCTTTATACTCTGCCTCTCCGTCAAAACTTAACCTTGTTTTGACGTTCTGCGTCTTATCTGCCATAATTAAAAGCCCCCTAACGCTATGTCTATATCGTCCATGTTTTCTGTAGCTGCTGGTGTTCCCGCCTTTTCCTGCCGGAAAATGTGCGGGTTATATTCCTTGTGATATTTAAACAGTGTCGTTATCTGGTATGGTGTTTTTCTCCACGCCTCACGTTCCCTGTATCTCAAAAGCACTACTGCAATATACAAAAGCCGTGCAGTATCTAATTTTCCTGCACGGCTGCCCTGTTTCCCTCTTCTGTTGTTTCTTCTCCGTCGTTTTCGTTCTCTGCGTCGCTGTTGTCTCCCGCTGTTCCTCTGTAGAACGATTTAAAAATAGCGTTCTGTACTTCCTGCAAATTTCCTGCGTGTATCAGTCTGCCTACCCTCTTCTCTTCCAGCAGCTGTGCGTTTTCGTCCTCTGCTAAAAGTGCCTCGTTAATAAGCAGCGTAAGTAACCACCTTGTATCTTTAAAAAGGTTTGGATTATCTTTATTGAATACCTCACTTAATTTGTCGTAGCCCCCAAACTTTTCCTGTACTTCGTCTAATGCGTTCAGCGAAAAAAGTAAACCATATTCTTTGCCGTTCAGCTCTACGGGAAAAGCCCCGCTCTTTAATGCTCCCATGATATAAAATTAAGGCGCAGCCCATGCTACGCCTCTCTCCTTTCCTGTTTTATACACTTTCCATTGCTGCTGCCTTTTCCGGCACTGCTGTAAACCACGTCTTAGCCGCTGCGCTTTCCTCTGTTCCCACAAAGTCTGCTTTCCACAAGTTATCTTTCTTTCTTGTTGTAAAAGATGCCTCAATGTCCGGCGTGTTAAACTTGATACTCTCGCCCTTTGTTTCGTACTTTTCAGACGGTACTTTAAATTTTGCTTTAAGCAGCCATACGTAACGGTATTTACCACCCGTTTTCTTAGCTCTGAACCCTACAGCAACATACGGCGGCTCGTCCTCTTTTCCCGCCCATACTACGCTGTTCTTATCTACTGCCTGCCCCAGCAGCTCTGCCAGCACTTCCGGCGTAAGGTCTTTAATTCCCAGCTTAAGCGTTCCGCTTGCAAACTCCGTGACGCTCTCGCTTAATGTGTCGTCTGCATACAAGCTGCCGTCTGCTGTCTTTACGGATAAATCGGCGCTCATTGCCTCTGCCATTTTCTTAGGTGTCCCGTAGCTCTCTGCTCCGTCTGCCTCTGTGCATACGGCGTAATATAAATCTTTCAGTCCCAGTGTCATTGTTTAATCACTCCTCTTTCAAAATCTCGACTGTAATAGGTACTAACCAGTACCCCGTTTCTGTTTCGTAGCTTTCTGCGTCTATGCTGTTGATATAAACGCCTGCTGCTTTCAATACCTCTTTTGTCTTATCAAGCTGCGCCTCAAAATCGCCCTTATGGAAAAGCGTAACTCTATACATTTCCCTGCGCTCTTTCTCTTCGTCGTCTGCATTTACCGCAGGCGTACCCAGCAGCCGCAGAAACGTATAATATGCGTCTGGCTTATCCCGTCCAGTGTAAACGCCTCTCTGGGCTGGCAACCCTGCGCTTTCTAAAATCTCCTGTATACTCATTCGCCTGTTTCACTCTCCCATATACTGCGCTGTGCCTCTACTACCTTTTCGTGCGCCTTTTCGTTTGCCACTGTCATATAAGGGCGTGCAGCGTGGCTGCTTGTGCCGTACTCTGCCACAAAGCCGATTGTTGCATAGCGCACCTTGCTTTTATCTCCTTTTCTGTCGTTTCCATGCTTTGCCCGTCCCTGTGGGTATATCTCTACGTATTTCTCCGTATCGTCGCCCTTTACGTCCGTAGCTTTTATGGAATTGATAAAGCCGCCCGTTTCATTCAGTCCCATTGCCTGTGCCTCTGCTCTCTGTGCCTCTATCAGCACATCAGCACCAGCTTTAAGCATTTTGGGGACTGCCTCAACTGTAGCTGCCTCTCTCCGGCTGAAAGCATCTATAATATCTTCCAGCCCGACTGTATTAAATTCTCCCATGCTTACACCTCGTTTCTGTGGCGTAAATCTGTAAGCGTAAGCTCTATGGTGTCTATCCCTGTATCGTAGGTCTTAAGTACAAAATAGCGCCGCCCGTTTACTTCTACTACGTCCTCGCCGCCATAATCTGCCTTGTGTACCTCGTACTTTGCCTCTACCAGCTTTCCTGTCTGCTGGCTCTTAAAATATTCACTGTACCCTACTGATTTTTTATTACAGAATACAGTGCGGGCGTTTTCTTCCGGCTTTACTGCAAAGCCGTTTTTATTTACCCTGTTTTTTTCGCTTACCTCGCTTATTAGCGTTATCTCGTCTATCCAGTCCATTTTTACCACTCCTTTAGGTGTCCGTTTCGGACACATAGCCCAAATAGACGCTACCGCAATAACAGTTACCCAGATATGCAGCGTCGGTTTTATGCTCTAAAGCATCTATGCGCCCGTCCAGCGTTTCCATATTGTCGTAGACTTCTGAAAACGTATCATTTACAGCCTGCATATTGCTGTTTTCTCTGGCTGTTATCTCTGATACCAGCGCCTTTAAGCTGGCAAGGCTAAACCACCTCATACCAGCACCTCACTTACGCAAACATGGCTTTTACTTCCTGCTGCGTAATCTCTGTAAAGTCTGCCTCTGTAAGTGCAGTAAGTCCTTTGGTTACTGTAAATTTTCCTGTCTTGTCGTCATACGCAAGCCCCGTTACTACATTGCCTGCCCCCGTAGACGCTACGCTTAAGTCGTCCAGCTGAATAAGCCCCGCTACTGCTGCATTGATTGCCTTAGTAACGTCTGCGGTCTTGGCGTATGCTGTCAGCGCATTTGCAATGGCTGCCGTTACTTCTGTGGTCTTGGCATAGCTGCTTAAGTCTACTTTCCAGTCGCCTACCTTTTCCAGCTTTCCGTCAATTACCATGTACTCACTGTAAAGGTTTCCTGCCTCTCCGTCGGTATTCTTTACCATGTAGATTTTCTTTTCTGCACCGTCTGCCGCTACGTTAATATCTGCCGTACTATCTACCATTACACGGCTTAAATGGTCTGTTCCAGCAATCGCCGTGGAAATAGCGCTTGCTATCTCCGTCGCTGTCATTCCGTCTGTGATGCCGTAACCCGCAAGCGTGGTGGCTGCATTTGCCTTGCCGTTTATAAGGTTTTTCAAATCGTCTGCCAGATTTTCTACCGCTACCTTATCAAGCCCCCCCAGCGCTCCTATGGCGCTTTTCTCTGCGTAGCGGTCTTTAATTTCCGCTACCAGATAAGACAGCGTATTATAAGTTACTCTTTTAATCGCCATTCTGTCTGTTTCTCCTATCCGAATAAGTTCTTAATATCTTCCTCGTTTACCTCGTCGTCTGTACTGTCCGGCGTTTCGCCGCCTGTGTATTCGCTGGATAGGCTTAAATGAGTTTTCAAACACTCGTAAGACTTCCAAAACTGCTCTGATTTATCAGAATAGCCAAACTCTGCCTTGCAGTATAAGGTAATTGCCCTAATAATCAGTGCGTCTGTTTCGTCCAGTTTCTTTACGCCTACGTCCTGCAAATCCATTTTGCAGGCGGCTATACAGTCGTTTATTTCCTCTGTGATTTTCTCACTGGTGCTGCTTATACGCAGCGCCGCCCGCATCTTCTCGGTTAATGTTGTGGTATCTGCTGCCATAGCCTGCACCCTCTTTCTTACTCTGTCATTACTACTGCTACGTCTGCCTCTTCCAGAACTGCTGCACGTTCTTTGCTTACTGTGTAAGTTTCCCCCGTATCCTTAATCTGGTTTAATTCCTTGTCAAGAAAACGACGCTTTGCTTTCACTTTTACCAGCCCTGCTGCTTTCTTTTCTTCCTCGGCTTTGGCTGCTGCCTCTGCTGCTGCCTTTTTTGCACACTCGAGCAGCCTGTGATCTGTCTTTTGGTTTCTGTGATATCCTGGTTCATATATTACTTTTTTAAAAGAATATCCATCTATAATGTCCATGATATTCTCTACTTTTGTTGGATTCACAAGAGAAGAGCCTGCGCCCTGATATCTTGCCTTCTCTGCAAACTCTCCTATTACCGCTACTGTTTTATTTTCGGACAAAGGTAAAATATTATCCTGATTTTTCAGAAGTACAATGCTTTGGGCAGCTGCTTTTCTTGCAAGCTTATGATGCTCTTCCGCATCAAAACTCTTTTTCCCCATTTCGACTAACTGATGAACCGGAAGCATTGTTGTCAAAATTTCATCAATACGTTTGTCCAGTATCTTTTCATCCAGTCTGCCTTTTTGCACAGCTCTTACCAGTTCTTTCGCTGTTGTTCCGGAATTTCCTGGCATTTCAAGATTACTTCCGCATCTTACGCCCTCTGTATGGTCGTTGCTTGCCCCCCAGTCAGATACCACAATTCCATGAAATCCGAATGTATCTCTTAATAATTTCTGCAATAAATCTTGGTTTTCGTTTGCATATACGCCATTTATCTGATTGTAAGAAGACATGATTGCCTTTGGGGCAGCTTTCTTCACTGTTGTCTCAAAAGCCGCTGTATATATTTCACGCAAAGTTCTTTCATCTACTACTGAATTATTTGACATTCTTCGAAGTTCCTGACTGTTAACGGCGA
>ENA-ORSB01001554-ORSB01001554.1-human-gut-metagenome-genome-assembly--contig:-NODE-1554-length-20975-cov-2.998996_pt1 | contig 20975 bp, 18 predicted proteins | sample MGYA00242180_ERZ509144 | MGnify/ENA primary metagenome ERZ509144 (study PRJEB26280, sample SAMEA2338661) | human gut metagenome | biome: human gut; feature: human-associated habitat; material: faeces...
GACGAGCCGCTCTCCAACCTCGACGCAAAGCTCCGCGTAGACATGCGCTCCGAGCTGAAGCGCCTGCATATCGAGACCGGTACGACCATAATCTATGTAACCCATGACCAGGTCGAGGCGCTGACCATGTCCACCAAGATCGCCATCTTCAAGGAAGGCGTCATCGTTCAGGTCGACCATCCGCTCGAGCTGTACAACAACCCGGTCAACCTGTATGTCGCAGACTTCATCGGCAACCCGTCCATCAACTTCGCAGACGGCAAGGCTGAGGTCGGCCCGGACGGCATGACCGTTACCAGCCCGCTCGGCAAGATGGTATTCCCGAAGAAGGACCTCACCGACATGCTGCCGAAGGAAAAGAGCTTCGACGCAGTCCTCGGCATCCGTCCCGAGCAGCTCTCCATCAACACCACCCGTCAGTCTCCCTCGGACATCGAGGCGCACATCTACACCTCCATGCCGGCAGGCTCCGAGACCCTCGTCACCGTCAAGGTCGGCGGCGTATCCCTCGTCATCAAGGCTCTCGGCATCACGCACTACAATCCGGATCAGATCGTTTATCTGTCCATCGACCTGAACAAGATCAACGTATTCGACAAGAAGTCCACGAACCTCATTAAGTATTCGGTATAAGCGGAAAAGAGACGCTTATCGGATAAAAAGGGGGCGGAAAACTCTGATCCGCCCCCCAAAAGAGTAAAGAAGGAATAAAGAGGAGGAAAACACTATGTTAAAGCACAAGCGCACACTGGCAGGTATTCTGGCTGCAACGATGATGCTTTCGATGGCAGCATGCGGAGGCGGCGGTTCTTCGAGCGGCGGCGGCAGCAATGCAGATGAGGGCCCGCAGGACCCGAACGCAGCGGCAGCAGCAGGCACCCTGGAGCTGACCGACTGGGAGCAGTCCTCCGGCATCTTCAACACCGACGAGACCGACGAAGAGCTGTACGAGAAGGCAAAGGAAGAGGGCAAGGTAACGGTTTACTCGATCTCTTCCCGTATCACCAAGGTAGCCAAGGCCTTCGCTGAGAAGTACCCCGGCGTCGAGGTTGAGCCGTTCGACATCTCCACCAACGAGCTGCTCGAGAAGGTCACCCGTGAGTACGACGCAGGCCAGCACGTTGCCGACGTTGTTCATATCAAGGACCAGGACGGTACGCTCTACAACGAGTATGTCACCGCCCGCAAGTTCTACAACTACAAGCCGGCTGACATCCTGTCCCATATCGACGAGAAGTACACCGCGACCCAGACCCCGCTCTACATCGAGCTGACCCAGCTGTTCTACAATGCTGAAGCATATCCGGACGGCTCCCCGGTCACCAACATCTGGCAGCTGACCGAGCCCGAGTGGAAGGGCCGCGTGATGATGCAGAACCCGCTGGACAACCTGGCATGGGGCTCCTGGATCACCGGCTTCTGCGTAGGCGATGTTCCGGATCAGCTGGCAGCCTCCTACAAGGAGCTGTACGGCAAGGATCTTGAGCTGTCCGACGGCTGCGAGAACGCCGGTTATGAGTTCCTGAAGCGTCTGCACGCCAACGAACCGATCTTCACCGCCTCCTCCGACGCAATCGCCGAGGCTGTCGGTACCCCCGGCCAGCAGGATCCCCCCGTTGGCTTCTGCGCTTCCTCCAAGCTGCGTAAGAACGAAGATAACGGCTGGGGCCTGGCTCCGGTAAACCTCGAGCCGACCACCGGTATCCCGGCAATCAACACCCTGTATGTAGTAGGCGAGTGCGAGCATCCGAACGCAGCCAAGCTGTTCATCCGCTTCATGATGGGCGGCATCGACGGTGACACCTCTGGCTACAAGTACTTCAACCCGCCCGGCGGCTGGCCGGTACGCGACGACATCGAGCCGGCAGAGGGTTCCACCCCGTACTCCGAGCTGCACGTATCCGACTTTAACGTTACCGATATTTACGAAAACATCAACCCTGTCCGCGATTTCTGGACTCTTCTGGGCTGATAAACGCATCTGAAATTTTTCATCGCATGTTTTGATCTCTGACGCGGCGGGGCTTAAAAACCCCGCCGCAACGAGATAAGAGGGGAGAATACCTGTTATGTCGCTGTTTCTGACGAAGGAAGGAAAACGCAAAAGCCCGATGGCAGTGACTGTTTTCTTTGTTGACCTGCTGTTCTGTCTCGTGTTCGGCGGCGCATATGCGCTTCTGACCGAGCCGCTTCACAGCCTGCTTCCGCTTGGCGGCGGAATGCCGGAGACCGTGCTGCACTGCCTGATCATCGCAGTCATCGGCACCGCAGTCTGCTGCGTGCTGTTCCTGCTGCCCGATAAGCGCATCGTGCCGTACAGCTTCGCAGGCCTGCCGGTCATCACGATCATGTGCCTGATCGCATCGACGCAGCTCGAGGCGGATCTCCGCGGCATGATGGTCTATGTCACCCTTCTTTATACGCTGCTGCCGATCCTCATCGGCAATCTCGCAGCATGGACGATCTACTTCAAGCTGCGCAGCAAAGACGGCCTGCGCCGCTGATGGTGCGGGAGGAATTGAATGATTAAACTGGAAAAAGAACAGACGGCCCGTTTTGCGGCCCGTCTGGAGCAGGAAACGCAGGAGAGCGTCATGCGCGACATCGCGCAGTTCTCCGAGGCCGACATCGTCGATACCTGGGCTTCGGAACCGCCCGCGTGTGCAGAGGTGCACGCGATGGTGTTCAACATGGAGCGCGGCGTTCATATCGACGAGGCGATCGAGTTTCTGAAAGATAATCCGTCGCTTCAGCCCTTTGACCTCATTCTCGCCAACGAGCTTGATTTCGGCACTGCACGGTCCGGCGAAAAGAATACCGCAGAGGAAGTCGCGAAGGCACTTGGTCTGAGCTATGTGTTCGGGCTGGAGTTCATCGAGCTCAAAGATGCCGCACTCGGCTTCCATGGAAACGCCGTGTTCTCGCGCTGGCCCGTCAAGTGGGCGGAGGTGCTCCGCCTGCCCGAGCAGTACAACTGGTACAATGACCGCCAGAAACGCATCGGCGGCCGCTGCGCCATCCTTGCTAAGCTCGATGTGCACGGCAGAGAGGTCGGCGTCGCGTCCATCCATCTGGAGAACCGGACGGACGGCGAGGGACGCAGGGTGCAGATGCAGGCGGTGCTGGACGAGGGTTATATCACCAATGTGGCTGTCCGGCCGGACTGCCGGAAGCAAGGCGTTGCCGGAAAGCTGCTGCAAGTGTTTCTTGACTTTGCTCAGGCCAACCATCTGGCGTTTCTGACGCTGGAGGTCCGGGCCTCCAACTACCCCGCCATCGCCCTGTACGGCAGCCGGGGCTTCCGGGGCGTGGGCCGGCGCAAGAATTACTATGAGCATCCCCGGGAGGATGCCATCATTATGACAAGGGAGTTTGAACAGCATGGAACTGAGAATCCCGTCAGTTGAACAACTGAGGACGATTTATGACCGGGACCTGAAGGAAGCGTTTCCCACAGCGGAATTAAAACCCCTGCGGAATATTGAGAAGAGTTGGGCGGAGGGCTGGTACAAGCCCTACTGCCTGTTTGACGGAGACAATATCGTAGGCGAAGCATTCCTCTGGCTGGGACATCCCGGCTGGGCACTGCTGGATTACCTGTGCGTTTCCAGTATCCGCCGCAACGGTGGCGTCGGTGCATCCATCCTGGAGAAGCTGCGGGAGCGGGAGGCGGACACGGTGATCTTCGGAGAGTCGGAAGCTCCGGAGGACGCACCGGCCCCGGAGATGGCCCGGCGGCGGTTGGGGTTCTATGCCCGGTGCGGTCTGCGGACCGCCGGGTATGATACGGAGATGTTCGGCGTCCACTACAAGACCCTGTATCTCGCCGGCGGCCCGGTGGATGACGCCGCCCTGATGGAAGAACACCGGTTCGTTTACGAGAATACATTTTCTGCGGACAAGTACCACAAGTATGTCCGCATCCCCTTTGATCCCAAGGCGGCACCGGGGCCAAAGGTGCCCTGGCAGCAGTAAGGCGGAGAACGCCGATCTTTTGGAGAAAGAAGCATTGCTATGAAGATTTTAGCCTTTGAATCCTCCTGCGACGAGACCGCCGTGGCAGTGGTGGATGACGGACGGCGGGTGTTGTCCGATGCCATTGCCTCTCAGGCGGACCTCCACGCTCTGTACGGCGGCGTGGTACCGGAGCTGGCCTCCCGCAAGCATGTTGAAGTGATCGCGGCCCTGACAGAAAAAGCCTTGGCGGACGCCGGCTGCACCCGGCAGGACATTGACGCCGTGGCCGTCACCTACGCCCCCGGACTTATCGGGGCCGTGCTGGTGGGCTTGAGCTTTGCTAAATCCGTGGCCTACGGTCTGGGAGTGCCTCTGATCCCGGTGCACCATGTCCGGGGCCATATCGCCGCCAACTATCTGGCCTTCCCGGAGCTGGAGCCGCCCTTCCTGGCATTGGCCATCTCCGGGGGCAACACCATGATCGTGGACGTCCGGGATTATACGGATCTGGAAATTTTGGGTGCGACCCGGGACGATGCGGCGGGGGAATGCTTTGACAAGGCGGCCCGAGTGTTGGGACTTCCCTACCCCGGCGGCGCGCCCATGGACAAGCTGGCCCAGCAGTCCAGGGGCGGTGTCTACACCCTGCCCCATTCCCATGTGGAGGGTGCCCCGCTGGATATGAGCTTTTCCGGGTTGAAAACCGCAGCTTTGAACCTGATCCACCATGCCGAACAGGTGGGGGAAGAGCTGGACATTCCCAGCCTCTGCGCCGCCTTTTCCGCGGCGGTGTCCGACACGCTGGTGCCCCGGGCGGTAATGGCGCTGGAACAGACCGGCTATCGGAAAATTGCCGTGGCCGGGGGCGTTGCCGCAAATTCCCGCATCCGCGCGGACATCCTCGCGGCGGCGGAGAAGCTGGGGGCGGAGGTTTACCTGCCGCCGCTTCACCTGTGCGGGGACAACGGCGCCATGATCGGCGCTCAGGCGTATTACGAGTACAAAGCGGGGCATGTGGCCGACATGAGCCTGAATGCCTACGCCACCAAGTCCATTCTGGGAGAAGCACTATGAGATAGGGGGAGACGGGAAGTCTCCCCCTTTTGCATGAATATCGACGAATATACGGTGGATGCAAACCAAGTTGTAACTAAAGGTTACAAATACATTACATTTTTCGGATCATAACGGATTTTGGCGGGTGTTATGTATATCGCCTGTGGATAAAATTGTGGAAACTGTGTATAACGGTGTGAATAAACCCGGCTTATCCACCGCCGGAACGGAGAATGTTGGTTGACAAAGGAAAACCGGCGTGTTATGATATGCTCACAATTGTGAGAAAGGAGGAAGTGAATATGTTGAAGAACGGCTGGAACGTTTATGGCAGAAGACTTGCTCCGGAGGGAACCGTGCGGTAGGAATACCGGCATGGGCTGTTTGTGCGGCGCAGGCTTCGGCCTGGGCCGTTTTTCTATGCAAATGCATAGAAAAATAAGAAATGTGCCATTTCCTCGCCCCTACGGGGCAACCGGAAATGATGCACAAAAACTTCATGCATCAGCATTTGCGCATTTTCACGGTGCAGCGCACATGCATGAAGTTTTATTGCTTGAGGTAGAAAAATGAAAGAAATGCTGCATTATCTGAAGCCCTACTGGAGGGGGCTGCTCGCCGCGACCATTGCCGTGGCGATATCCACGGTCTGCGACCTGCTGCTGCCCGCCATCATGAGCGAAATTCTCAACAAGGGCGTTTATCGGGCGGATTTTGCCTACATCGTCAAATGCTGCGCCATCATGGCGGCGGTGGCGCTGGTGGGATTGGGAACGGTACTCTTGGGATCGAAAATTTCCAACGACGTGGTGGCGTCTTTCTGCGCCGACCTCCGCGCCGCCGTATTCCGCAAGGTCAACCAGATGAGCTTTGAGGAATTCGGCGAGCTGGGGACGGCGGCGCTTGTGACCCGCTGTTCCCACGATGTGGAGACGGTGAGCTGGATCGCGGCGGAGCTGTCCGGCACTGTCATCATGATCCCGGTGCTGTTTTTTGGCGGTGTGGTGCTGTCCCTGCGGAAGGACGTGGCGCTGTCGCTGACCATGCTGGCCTTCGTTCCTGTGATTCTGGCAATCGTTATCTTCATCGGAAAGAAGATCGACGGCATCTGGGAAGTATCCGACAAGTTTGTAGACCGGCAGAATGAGATCATGCGGGAGCGTCTGCGGGGCATCCGGGTCATCCGGGCGTTCAACTCCGAGAAGCGGGAGCATGAGCGGGTGTCCGAAGCTACCCGTATCATGGCAAGCAGCTTCATCCGGGGCAATGTGGCCATGGGCGCCATTTCCCCGCTGGCGACCTTCCTGCTGAACGTGGCGGCGGTGCTGATCGTGTACTTAGGCGGCTGGCGGATGGAGACATCCACCGGTCTGACCGGCGGCGACATTTTTGCCATCGTCCAGTATGTGTCTCTGGTCTCTGCGGGCGTTGTCACCGGTGCGTTTGCCATTATCAGCTTTCCCCAGGCCGAAGTGGCGGCAAAGCGCATCGGGCAGGTGCTTCATGCCAAGGGCATGGCCGACCCCATTGAGCGGCAGGACATCACCCTGTCCGGGGATATCGACTTTGACCATGTGACCTTCCGCTACGAGGGCGCGGCGGAGGCCGCCCTGAAAGACATCACCCTTTCCGTGAAAAAGGGACAGCGGGCGGCGATCATCGGCGGCACCGGTTCGGGAAAAAGCACGCTGGTGCAGCTCCTGTTGGGCTTCCGTATGCCCACCTCCGGGGAGATTCGCATGGACGGAATGCCGACTCAGACCCTCAGCCGCCGCACCATGCGGGACAATATCAGCTGCGTGCTGCAAAACGCGACCATCTATTCCGGCACCATCCGGGACAATGTGCGCATGGGCAGGCTGGAAGCGGGGGACGTGGAGATCCGGGAAGCGCTGGAGATCGCGCAGGCCGGAGAATTCGTGAACGGCTTCTCGGATGGTATCGACCACATGATCCGCCAGTCGGGCAAGAACCTGTCCGGCGGACAGAAACAGCGGCTGAGCATTGCCCGTGCGCTGCTGAAAAATGCGCCCATCTACATTTTTGACGACAGCTTCTCCGCGCTGGACTTCCTGACGGAAGCGAAGCTCCGCGCCACCCTGAACCGGAATCTTGCAGGGAAGACCCAGCTGATCATCACCCAGCGGGTGACCTCCGCCATGCACTGCGATGTGATTTTCGTCATGGACGGCGGCGCGCTGGTGGACAGCGGCACCCACGCCCAGCTGTTGGAACGATGCGGGGTGTACCGGGAAATCTATGCGTCCCAGACGGGAGGGAACCTGAATGCGTGAAAAGAATGAACTGCTGGACGAGACCACATGGCGGATCATCCGGGAGGCGAAGGGCATTGCCGGATGGGTCGCGGTCAGCGCGGTGCTGGGAATTCTCGCGGTGCTGTGCTCCATTGCCGCGCCGGAAATTCTGGGAAACCTGATACAAAAGCTCTATGATTTCGGCCTGAGCGACCGGCAGACGCCCATCCGGGACAGCCTTGTCAGCGGGCTTCTCCTGCTGACAGCGGTGTACGCGGCGCAGGGCGTGTTCCGCTATCTGAATATGCAGCTGATGAACCGGACGGTGAGCCGTCATTTTACCTGCGACCTGCGAATTGCCATTTCCGACAAAATCCGGCGTCTTCCGGTGAAATACGTCGATCAGACCCCGGTGGGTGACGTACTGAACCGCATGATCGACGATGTGAGCGCCATGGGCAACTACATCCATCAGGTGTTTGACGTGATGGTGGAGGGCGTTTTCCAGATCACCATGATCGCCGTCGCCATGTTTCTGAAGAACTGGGTGCTGGCCTGCCTTGTCATCGTACTGACCCCGATCTCCCTGTGGATCTCCTCGAAAATCGCGGGCGCCAGCGGGAAATACTACGACGAGTGGTTCAAAAAATCCGGAGAGCTGACGGAGATCGTGGAAGAGAGCTTCACCAACTTCGCAACAGCCAAAGCCTACAATCTGGAAGAATACACGGCGCAGAAGCACGCCGTCGTCAACGAGCAGCTGCGCAAGGCCGTGTCCAAGGCCAACTTTACCGGCTCTATCGTGCAGCCGCTGATCAAATTCGCCAACGCCATGGCCTATATCTGCATCAATCTGATCGGTGGCTGGCTGATCGTGCGCCGGGGCGTGGGCGTGGGGACTGTGGTGACCATTGTGCTGTTTGCCCGGCAGTTTGCGTCTCCTTTGGAGCAGATTGCCTCGGGGTTTGCGAACCTGACCCATGTCAAAGCCTCCGCCAAGCGGGTGTTCCGGATAATGGACATGGAGGAAGAGGAGCAGCCGGAGGGAACGCTTCCGGAACCCTGCCGGGGCGAGGTCGTCTTTGACAAGGCCGCTTTCTCCTACACCAAGGACGAGCCGCTGATCGAGAACCTGAACCTCAGCGTCCATCCCGGCCAGCGGGTGGCCATCGTCGGCCCTACCGGCGCGGGAAAGACCACCATCGTCAATCTGCTGATGCGGTTCTACGACGTGGACGACGGGAAAATTCTGCTGGACGGGCAGGACATCAAGTCCCTATCCCGGGACGAGGTGCGCCGGAATTTCGGCATGGTTTTGCAGGATACATGGCTGTTCCGGGGTACCATCGCCCAGAATGTGGCCTACGGCAAGCCGGACGCCACCCGGGAGGAAATTGAGCTTGCCTGCCGGGAAGCATACTGCGACCACTTTATCCGCACTATGCCAGACGGCTACGACACCCTGATCAGCGAGGACACTACCAACCTTTCCGGCGGGCAGAAGCAGCTGCTGACCATCGCCCGTGCGCTGCTGGCAAGTCGTCCGCTGCTGATTCTGGACGAGGCCACCTCCAACGTGGACACCCGGACGGAAATACTGGTGCAGAAGGCCATGGACAAGCTGATGAAGGGGAGAACCTGCTTCGTCATCGCCCACCGGCTCAGCACCATCGTGGACGCCGACCTCATTCTGGTGCTGAATCACGGCCACATTGTGGAGCAGGGGACTCACGCTCAGCTGCTGGCGAAAAAGGGCTTCTATTACGACCTCTACACCAGCCAGTACGCGGTATAAGGAGAAGAAATGCTGTATCTTGCGCGGAGCCTTTCCCGGCTGCATTTTAGCAGCCTGATGGCAGTCTATGCAGAATCCAACCGGGAAAACGGCCGGGAATTCTGGCCGGAGGAGCCGGAAATGCGTCAAATCCAGTTGGCGGAAGAAGATTTCTACCGCTATCTGAGTCAGGTGTTTTTTAGGTCACCGGGGGCGGTTTACGCCGTCTGGGAGGAAAACGGGCGGTATGTCAGCGCCCTGCGTTTGGAACCGTACCGGGACGGGCTTTTACTGGAAGCGCTGGAGACTGCCCCGGAGCAGCGGCGAAAGGGGTTTGCCGCCGCGCTGATACGGGCGGTACAGTGCTTCCTTGAGGGAAAAACGAAGCTCTATTCTCATGTGGACAAGCGAAACCTGTCCTCCCTGAAAGTCCACGAAAAATGCGGCTTCCGCCGCGTCGCGGACTTTGCCGTCTGCGTGGACGGTTCGGTGAATCAGAAAATGTACACCCTGTGTTGGGACGACAAAACCTCCGTATGACTTTGGTCATACGGAGGTTTTCCGTGATGGAGCTTGCGCGCTTACATATTTACCACGTTCTGGGGCTTTCCTTCCAGAAAACAGCGGATGTTTTCCACAACGCAGTCCAGAAGCCGCTGGCGGCTTTCCAGCGGCGCCCATGCCATGTGGGGCGTGATGATGCAGTTGGGCGCGGTCAGAAGGGGATTGCCCGCCGTGATGGGTTCTTCGGATACTACGTCCACAGCGGCGGCGCGGAGACGGCCGCTTTCCAGCGCGGCTTTTACCGCCGCTTCGTCCACGAGACCGCCCCGGGAGGTGTTGATGAGGATGGCGCCCGCCTTCATTTTCGCGAGGGTGCCGGCGCTTATCAGCTTCGCTGTCGCCGGGGTGAGGGGGCAGTGGAGGGAGACAAAATCCGACTGGGCGAGCAGGGTGTCCAGATCGACGTACCGCGCCAGTGCTTCCCCTTCGGGACGGCGGGTGCGGCTGTAGGAAAGAACATTCATGCCAAAGGCGCGGGCGATGTTCGCCACGGCCTGACCGATGCGCCCGAAGCCGACAATGCCCAGCGTTTTCCCGGCCAGCTCCATCTGCGGGGTGTCCCAGAAGCAGAAGGAGCCGCAGCTTTCCCACCGGCCAGCATGTACTAGCGCGTCGTGATGGCCGACCCGGTGACACAGCTCCAGCATCAGCGCGAACGTAAACTGCGCCACGGCGGCGGTACCGTAGGTGGGGACGTTGGTCACGGGAATGCCCCGGCGGGCGCAGGCGGCACAGTCCACGGTATTGTAGCCCGTCGCCTGAACGCAGATCAGACGGATGCTGGGACAGGCATCCAGCAGCCGCTCGGTGACGGGGAGCTTGTTCACCAGCACGATCTCACTATCCGCAATGCGGGCAATGGCTTCGTCCTCGGTGTCCGTGCGGTCGTAAATGGTCAGTTCGCCGAACTGGCGAAGAGGCTCGTAGCTCAAATCGCCGGGATTTAAGGCGTAACCGTCGAGAATGACGATCTTCATGGCAATTCCTCCTTGCAAAACAGGCGTATTTTTGATAGGATAGGGAAAACGCTTTTGTGGGGTGCGCGATGGAAATTCTGTATCAGAACGCTAATATTCTGGTCTGCATCAAGCCGGCGAGAGTCCTCTCCACCGACGAGCCGGGGGGACTGCCAGAGCTGGTGCGGGAAGCTCTGGGCGACCCCAAGGCCGACGTGCGCACGGTGCACCGGCTTGACCGGGTGGTCAGCGGCGTGATGGTGCTGGCGAGAAACGCCCGCGCGGCGTCGGAGCTGTCCCGACAGATTCGGGAAGACCAGTTCAGCAAAGAATATCTGGCCGTCGTCCATGGCAGACCGGAAAGTCCGGAGGGGACGCTTCGTGACCTGCTGGCGCGGGACAAGGCAAGACGGATGACCTTCGTGGCGGACGCGCCGGGGAAGGGCGTGCAGGAGGCGGCGCTTTCCTACCGTGTTCTGGAATATGCGGATGGCATGTCTCTTGTGCGTGTGCGGCTCCACACCGGGCGCACTCATCAGATCCGGGTGCAGTTTTCCAGCCGGGGAATGCCGCTGGTGGGGGAGCGGAAGTACGCCGTTCTGGACGACCCCTGTGAAATTGCCCTGTGGTCGGCGAAAATCGGCTTTCATCATCCGGAAACGGGGAAGTGGGCGGAGTTCTCCAAAGAGCCGCCCGCTACGTTCCCGTGGACGGAATTTGGAAAGATTATACCATAGATTTGCGGCGCTGAAAAGAGCGGAGGAAGAAAAATGACGTTAAAGCTTGTAAAATTGGAACCAAAGTACCGGCGGCACCTGAACGACATGATGTCCCAGTGGTACGCGACGGGGGAGAAGATCGTCCCTTATGCCATTCGCCGATTGGATTACCGGGACTTTGACAACTATCTTGCCAATCTGGATGTGAAGGATGAGACGGAGGGACTTGTGCCGGACTCCACATTCTTCTGTCTGGACACGGAGCAGGATATCTTCGTGGGCGCGGTGAATATCCGCCACCGGCTGAATGACAGGCTGCTGTTGGACGGCGGCCACATCGGCGACGGTGTGCTGCCCTCCCAGCGGCGCAGGGGCGTTGCCACCCGTATGATTGCTCTGGCGCTGGAGGAATGCAAAAAGCTGGGGATCGAACGGGTGCTGATGGTCTGTGACAAGGACAACATCGGCTCGGCCAGGAGCATCCGGCGCAACGGCGGCGTCCTGGAAAACGAAGTGGAAGTGGACGGCGTGGTGGAGCAGCGCTATTGGATTGACCTGAGACGCCAGACTCACTACGATTTCTTCCAGAACCGGGAATGCGAATATTTTCCCTGCCATCAGGGCGCTGACCCGGAGACGTTCAGTTGCCTGTTCTGCTACTGCCCGCTGTATACCCTGCGCGTTCCGGTATACGGAAAGCGGCATCAAGGATTGCTCTGCCTGCTTAAGACCCCACCGCCGGGAGAACTACAATGCCATCTGCGGAAAAATGAGCGAGGTTCTGGAACTGGTCAGACGGAAATAAAATCAGCCCCGCGGCATTTTGAAATGCCGCGGGGCTGTATTGCATCAGGAAAGGGAGAGCGCTTCCGGAGAAGCCTCTCCCTTATGCGTTATTTCAGCAGATTGTCCGCCATTTGCGAGATCATGGCGTGGTCGTAAGTATCCTGACTGCACTCCCAGACGATCAGACCGGCAATGCCTTTCTGCTCGATGAAGTCCAGCTTGTCCTGTAGGGTCATGGGGGTCTCGTAAGAGATGTACCAGCAGTAATATGGGGACTTTTCGTTGTCGTTGTACAGATACGCACCACGGTTGAAGGCATCGTAGCCGTAATGCCAGCCGGTGCAGCCATTATCGAAGGACTCGCCCATGACAGGCTTGCCGTCCACCCACTCGGTGGTGTAGCCGCTGACGGCTTCGGCTTCCCACGCTTTCAGCATTTCCTGCGTGATCTCCACGTCAGAGGGGGCCTTGGATTCCGCAGAAACGCCCACAGGGTTGCTGCCGGAGGGCGGGGTGAACATTTTCAGGTCGGTGCCGTACATGGGGCTGCCGATGCAGATCTTGCGCAGCTCCACGCCGTAGCCAAGATTCATGACGGTGACGGCGTCCTTCGCGTGCTGCAGCTTGCTGGCGTGGCCGGTGATCTTATCCCATGTGCCCGCCATGTCATAGGTCATGATGTTCACAAAATCCATGTAGGGAGACACGAGACGCCAGTTCTGCATGGGCAGCGTCCAGCCGGTGGAGGCGGAGGCGCAGGCGGTGAGCCGCTTCACGCCGGGGCCGTAGGCGTCGTCCATGGCCTGACGGAGCTGCTGGGCAAGGGCGGCAAAGTTGGCGCTGTCCTCCTCGGGCGTACCCCAGATGGGACAGCCCTGATCTTCTTCGCTTTCGGGCAGGCGCGCGCCGTCCTTACTGCCGCCGAAATATTCCCAGTCAATGTCGAAGCCGTCCACCCATGGGTATTCCTCCAGAATGTCCAGACAGCTCTCCACGAAGGAGGTGCGGCCCTCGGGGGTGTAGGCCATTTCGGAGAAATAGCCGCAGCGGGTCCAGCCGCCGATGGAGATCAGAATTTTGACATCCGGGTATTGCTCGGAATAATACTGATACTGGGCAAAGTGGTTCCGGGGCAGGCCGGGCGCCATCCGGCTCGGCTCGTCGTTGTCAAAATCCGCCTTGGGGAGGGTGGACGCCACGCGGAAGCTGGTTCGGGGTTCCCCGGGCGCCGCCAGCCGGTCCCATGAGGCCTCCGTGGAGCCGTCGGCGGGTTCTACCGCCCAGAAAGCGTGGTTGATGCAGGTGACCTTATCCCATGGAATGCTGCACACCTCCGCGCCTTCCTCGGCGGTTTTGGTGTCCAGATACCAGTTGGCGAAGTAGACGATGACCTCTTTTTCCTCCGCCACCGGCGAAATGGTCTCCGTCGGCTCGGTTTCAGTGGGGACAGTCGTTTCGGAAGCGGTGGGGGCTGTGGTTTCCTGCGGGGCAGAACTGCACGCCGTCAGCAGACACAGGCAGACAAGCAGCAGAGCAAGAATCGTTCTTCGCATGGTAAAGTCCTCCTTGTATTGGCGGTACGGTAAAATACCAGATGCTGCCATTATACCATGGGGGTACTCGTTATACGATGGATTTCGGCGGCAATTCTTGTTGCTGCTTGGCGTGTAGATGACAAGAATAGTAAAATCCGCGTACCCCCGGCAAGGGGTACGCGGAAATAAACGCTTGTGATGTTATTCGACGGGAGCAGGTTCCTGAAGCTTCCCCAGTTCTTCTTCCTCCAGAACCCGGTAGGCAACCTTGCCGACCAGCGTCTTGGGCAGTTCGTCCCGGAATTCGATATCGTAGGGCATGGCGTATTTGGCCACGTACTTCCGGCAATACTCCATAATGGAACGCTTGGTTTCGTCGTTCTTTTCCACGCCGGGAACCAGCTTGACGAAGGCTTTGACCTTCTGCATCTTGTAGGAATCCGGCACGCCGATGACGCAGCTCATCTGCACGAATTCGTGGGCGTCCAGAATGTTCTCAATCTGGGCGGGGTAGACGTTGTAGCCGGAGGTGATGATCATCCGCTTGGCTCTGCCGCGGAAATACACGAAGCCCTCGCTGTCCATGGTGCCGAGGTCGCCGGTGCAGACCCAGGTCAGGCCGTCGGCGTGGTGCTGCAAGGTTTTCGCGGTTTCCTCCGGATGGTGCATGTACTCCTTCATCACCGTGGGACCGGCCAGAAGGATCTCGCCCTCCTCACCGTAGGGAAGCTCCTCCTCGGTGCCGGGCTTGACGATCTTGATGTAGGTATCGGGGAAGGGAAGACCGATGCTGCCCTCCTTGTGCATGTGGCTGGGGGTCAGGCAGCAGGCGGTGACGGTCTCGGTGGTGCCGTAGCCCTCCCGCACCTGAATGGAGGCTTTGTGGTCGTACAGGAACTTGTCCAGCTTCTTTTTCAGCTCGACGGACAGGGAATCGCCGCCGGAAAAAACGCCCTTCAGGCAGCTGAGGTCAGCGCCCTCCATATCCGGCAGACGGAGCAGCGCCTCATACAGGGTGGGAACGCCCGCGACGAAGTTGCAGCGCTGCTTGACCAGATCCTTGGCGTAGCTCTTGGGGGTGAACCGGGGAACCAGAATGCACCGGCCGCCCTGGGTCAGCATGGTGTGGATGCACACGCCCAGACCGAAGCCGTGGAAAATGGGCATGGCGGCCAGCATCTTGTCCCCGGGACGGAACATGGGGTTGGCGGCGATGACCTGCTGCCCCCGCGCGTTAAAGTTCTTGTTGGTCAGGACGATGCCCTTGGTGGTGCCGGTGGTGCCGCCGGAGTAGAGGATGACGGCGGGATCGTCGGCGGTGCGGCTGATCTTGTAGTCATAGAAGCAATAGCGGCTCATCCGCACGAATTCCTGCCAGCGGATGACCGGGGCGTCTTCGGGAATTTTCTCGATCTTCCGCCCCTGTGTGAGCATGTAACCGGCCTTGATGGGCTGCGCCAGCGCATCCTTGATGCTGGCAATAATGATGTTGACCACCTTGGTGTTCTTGCGGACGGACTCGAATTTATTGTAGAACTGATCGAGGGTGATGGCGGTGACGCTTTCGGATTCGTTGAGATAGAACTCAATTTCCTTCTCAGCGGACAGGGGATGCACCATGTTGGCAATGCCGCCCACCAGATTGATGGCGTAGAACAGGTAAATGGCCTGCGGGCAGTTGGGCATGGCGATGGTGACCTTGTCGCCCTCCCGGACGCCAATGGTTTTCAGTGCCTTGGCGCAGGTCTCCACCTCCTGCACCAGCTTCTTGTAGGTGGTGGACTTGCCCATGAAGTCAAAGGCAACGTAATTGGGGTATTTTTCGGCAATGGCCTCCACAGCCTCAAACATGGAGCCTTCAAAATAGTCAAGGTGCATGGGCATACTGCCCATGGAGCCAGCCCATGGGGTCTTCGCAGTGATTGTTTCCATCAGTAATCTACCTCTTCCTGTAACGGCTTGTCCAGCAGCTGGGGATTTTCCAGCAGCGTTTTTAACAGACGGACGGTTTTGGCGTAATAATAGCCGTCGGCAATGCGTTCGTCGATGGTCAGCCCCAGATCAATGCTGGGCTTCATCTCGAAGGTGCCGTCGTCATTGAAAAAGGGGCGCTTTTTGATCTCGCCGATGGCGCAGAACACCGACGTGGTGCCCCAGTTGGTCAGGTGGTGATAGCCCGCGTGGAGCTTGATGGAGCCGAGGTTGGTCAGCACCACGGAGGAGTAGTAGGGGTCGCCCGCAATGACGCTCTGGGGCATCCAGCCGTGGCGGTCTAAGAAACGGGCGATGCCGCCCACCGCCTGCACGAGAAAACCGGGCAGGCTCTGCACCGCGTTCAAGCTCTGGGTGCCCTTATCCACCTCGTCGTTGCTGCGGCAAATGGAGATCTGACGGAAAATTTCGTCATGAACGGTGTCGATGGTGTCGGTGCCCTTGGAGTGGATATAAGCCAGCGCCTCGCCGCCGTCGTCGGAAAATTCCTTTTTCACGGTGAAGGCCGCGGAGACCTCATTGCGCTGATACATGGTCTTGTTGGCAATGAAGCGGTTCATCTTCGGCCGCAGGGTGATGACCTTCAGCATGATGGTGACCATCACCTGAAAGAAATTGTATTTGTAGTCCGGGTTGGAGGCGTTTTTCTCGTCCAGATAAGCCAGCACATTGGTCAGGTCGATCCGCTCGCTGATGAACGCCTCGTTGTCACATCGGTTGGGATACATCAGGGGCATGACCAGATGCATCGCGTGGATGTTTCTGAGCTTTGCGCCGTCTTTCCTGTCTCCGAATTTTTTTGCCATAAGTACACTCTCTTTCTGAAATCTTTGGGGCAAAAAACTTTTTCGTGTAGCCGCGACATTTTATGCGGTTTTGCCCCTTGAAAGTTCCCGTCCTTTCGACGATAATTATACCACCCGTATACCATGCGAATCTAAACTGAAACGAAACTTTGTTTATTTTCGGTTTAGGTTCCCGCGATATTCTTGACGCATTATTCCCAGAGAAAGGAAGGAGCAGATGGGAGAACGGAAAATTTCTCCGCTGTACCGGCTGATCAAAGCCGCCGTGCGGGCGGTGTATCCCAAAATCAAGGTCGTGGGGGAGGAGAACCTTCCGCCGGAGCCGGTGGTGTATGTGGGCAACCACAGCCAGATGAACGGCCCCATCGCATGCGAGCTGTATACCCCCGGTGAGCATTATATCTGGTGCGCCGGTGAGATGATGGACAAAAAAGAAGTGCCGGCCTACGCCTATCAGGACTTCTGGTCGGAAAAGCCGAAGGCCGTCCGCTGGTTTTACAAGCTGCTGTCCTACATCATCGCGCCCCTGTCCCAGCTGGTTTTCACCAACGCCAACACCATCGGCGTGTACCACGACACCAGGATTATTACGACGTTCAAAAAGACGGTGACGGCGCTTCAGGAAGGCGCAAGCGTGGTGATTTTTCCGGAGCATCACGTGCCGCGAAACAACATTATCTGCGAGTTCCAGGACAGGTTCATCGATGTGGCGAAGCTCTACTACAAGCGCACGGGAAAGGCGCTTGCCTTTGTGCCGCAGTATCTGGCGCCCAGCTTGAAAACCATGTATCTGGGCAAGCCCATCCGCTTTCAGCCCGACGCACCGCTGGAGGAAGAGCGCAGACGCATCTGCGACTATTTGATGGAGCAGGTCACGGAAATGGCGCAGGCGCTGCCAAAGCACATCGTCGTACCTTATCCAAACATGCCCAAAAAACAATATCCCTGCAATATCCCACAGGAGGCCACCCATGAGAAAACCGGAAATTGATTACCGCACCTTTCGGCTGTCCAAGCTCAACGACCCGCAGTTTGCGCACTTAAAGCTTCTGGGCGGCTGGATCGGCTACTTTATCATGTATTTTCTGACGGAGAACCTGATTCCCGCGGAAAGCTGCCATGTTGTCCACTGCTGGATCGACGATCTGATTCCCTTCTGCGAGTGGTTCCTGATCCCTTACGTATTCTGGTATTTCCTGATCGTGTTTACGCTGCTGTACCTGATGCTGTACCATGTGGAGGGCTTCAAGCGGTTCCAGATTTTTATCATCGTCACCCAGGTGGTGGCCATGGCGATCTACATCATCTATCCCAACCGGCAGGATATGCGCCCCGAGGTGTTCCCCAGAGAGAATTTCCTCACGGCGTGTATTGGATTGCTGTACCGGCAGGATACGCCCACCGGCGTGTGTCCGTCGCTTCATGTGGCCTATTCCATGGGCATCGCGTCGGCGTGGCTGAAGGAAAAGAACGTGTCCAAGTGGTTCAAGGCGTTCATTATCGTAGCGGTGGTGTTTATCTGCCTTGCCACCATGTTTATCAAGCAGCATTCCGCCGTGGACTTCTTCGTGGCACTGCCCGTCTGTCTGCTGGCGGAGGGAATCGCCTACGGCAAGAGCTACTGGGCTGTCCGCTGGAAAAAACGGCGTTCAGTGACCTGACAATAAATAATATGGAGGGGAGGAAATCGCATGTTTCAGATCATGGTCGTGGACGATGACCGAAACACCCGCAGACTTTTGCAGGCGGTGCTGGAAGCGGACGGCTACAAGGTGCTCACCGCCGAAAACGGAGAGGACGCTCTGGCGCTCATGGACTCGGAGTACGTCGATCTTGTGGTGCTGGACATCATGATGCCCAAAATGGACGGCTACGAGTTTACCAGAACCCTGCGGGAGACGAACAACAACCTGCCCGTTTTGATGGTTTCCGCCAAGGAGCTGCCCTCCGACAAGAAGCACGGCTTCTTAGTCGGCACCGACGACTACATGACCAAGCCCATCGACGAAGAAGAAATGCTGTGGCGTATCAAGGCGCTGCTGCGCCGGGCGAAAATTGCCAGCGAGCGCCGTATCGTGGTAGGGGACGTGGTGCTGGACTACGACTGCCTGACGGTGAGCCGGAAGGGGGAAGTGCAGGAGCTTCCCCAGAAGGAATTCCTGCTTCTATACAAACTCCTGTCCTATCCCGGAAAAATCTTCACCCGTATCCAGCTCATGGACGAGATCTGGGGCGCGGATTCCGACACCGGCTGGGAGACCGTGACGGTACACGTGGGACGTCTGCGCAAGCGCTTTCAGGACTGGCCGGAATTCACCATTGAGTCCGTCCGGGGACTGGGCTATAAGGCGGTGAAAAAGGTATGAGCAAAAAGCCGGGAAAGCGCCGCTGGTCGCTGACGCTGCTCTATTCCACCGCGTTTTTCCTCATTCAGCTGGCGGCGGTTCTCATTACGGCGGCACTGTCTTTCCTGCTGACCAAGCTGGGGGTGCTGGACAATCTGGGTATTCCCAGAAACTCCGGCTTTGCCATGCTGATCGTGATGCTGCTCATCAGCGTTCTGGTGGGCAGCGTGGTTGCCATCGGCACCGTGAAAATTCCGCTGCGCCCCTTTAACCGGCTGATCAACAACATAGACCGTTTGGCGGCGGGAGATTTCACGGCCAGAATGCACTATGGCAAGGTGATGGGGGACAACCCCGTTTTTCAGGAGCTGTCGGAGAGCTTCAACGCCATGGCGGAAGAACTGGAAAACACCCAGATGCTGCGGAGCGATTTCATCAACAATTTTTCCCACGAGTTCAAAACGCCCATCGTCTCCATTGCCGGGTTTGCGAAGCTCCTGCGCCGGGGCAATCTGACCGACGCGCAGAAGGAGGAATACCTCGCCATCATCGAGGAAGAATCCCTCCGGCTGGCGGCAATGGCCACCAATGTGATGAACCTGACAAAGGTGGAAAATCAGACGATTTTAACGGATTTGACCACCTTCAACCTGTCGGAACAGATTCGTGCCTGCGTGCTTCTGCTGGAAGAAAAGTGGAGCCGCAAAGAGCTTGACCTCGATCTGGAATTCCCGGAATATACCATCCGGGCGAACGAGGAACTGCTGAAACAGGTCTGGATCAATCTGCTGGACAATGCCATCAAGTATTCCCCCAACTACGGGGAGATCGGCGTGCGGATTTCCGAGGGGCCGGAGACGCTGGCCGTCACCATCACCAACTACGGCCCCGATATCCCCAAGGACAAGGTCAGCAGAATCTGGGGAAAATTCTATCAGGCGGACGAGTCCCATTCCTCGGAGGGCAACGGCATCGGCCTTGCCGTGGTGAAGCAGGTGGTGCAGCTCCACGGCGGCACTGCCACGGTGGACAGCGGCAGCGGTTCGACGACCTTTACCGTGGAACTGCCCAAGCAGGAGGAAACGGCCTGAGTGCCTGAAATCAGAAAAAATTACATCTGCCGACGGTATCCGGGTCGGCGGCAAAAGGAGGAAAAACGGATATGAATGAAGTCAAACGGCCAAAGAAACCCCTTATTTTCTACTACACGCTGGTGATGGTCGCGCTGGTGCTGTTCAACTTCCTGCTGGTTCCCTGGATTGCGGAGCAGCAGATCATCGAAGTGGACTACGGCACCTTCATCACCATGACGGAGAATAAGGAGATCAGTCAGGTGAAAGTGGAGGACAACCAGATCCTCTTTGAAGGGAACGACGGCAAGGTTTACAAAACCGGCCTGATGAACGACCCCGATCTGGTAAACCGGCTCCACGATTCCGGCGCACAGTTCGGCGGAGAGATCGTGGAGGAAACCTCCCCGCTCTTAAACATCCTGCTGACTTGGGTTCTGCCCGTTGTGCTGTTCATTGCTCTGGGGCAGTTCATGTCCAAAAAGCTGATGGACAGAGCCGGCGGCCCCAATTCCATGATGTTCAACGGCGGCAGTTCCAACGCCCGGGTGTATGTCCAGTCCTCCGACGGCATCAAATTTGACGACGTGGAGGGCGTGGACGAGGCGGAGGAAAGCCTGCAGGAGATCGTGGACTATCTCCACAATCCGGACAAGTACCGGGAGATCGGCGCTTCCATGCCCAAGGGCGTGCTGCTGGTAGGCCCTCCGGGCACCGGCAAGACCATGCTGGCCAAGGCTGTGGCCGGTGAGTCCAACGTGCCCTTCTTCTCCATCTCCGGCTCCGAGTTCGTGGAGATGTTCGTGGGCATGGGTGCCTCCAAGGTGCGCGACCTGTTCAAGCAGGCCAAGGAGAAAGCGCCCTGCATCGTGTTTATCGACGAGATCGATGCCATTGGCCAAAAGCGCAGCGGCGGCCAGTACGGCGGCAACGATGAGCGCGAGCAGACCCTGAACCAGCTGCTGACCGAAATGGACGGTTTTGAGGGCAACACCGGTGTCATCATTCTGGCCGCCACCAACCGCCCCGAATCCCTTGACCCTGCCCTGACCCGCCCCGGCCGCTTTGACCGCCGGGTGCCCGTGGAGCTGCCCGACCTCAAGGGCCGCGAGGAGATCCTGAAAGTCCACGCCAAGAAGGTCGCGCTGGCCCCCGGCGTC
>ENA-ORSB01001555-ORSB01001555.1-human-gut-metagenome-genome-assembly--contig:-NODE-1555-length-20961-cov-5.329953_pt1 | contig 20961 bp, 13 predicted proteins | sample MGYA00242180_ERZ509144 | MGnify/ENA primary metagenome ERZ509144 (study PRJEB26280, sample SAMEA2338661) | human gut metagenome | biome: human gut; feature: human-associated habitat; material: faeces...
AATGAAGTCAGCCCTAATTTTATGGCTTTGTAAAATTTTTATCGGACAGTAATAAAAGTTTTTATATCCAAAATGCAAATTGACCCCATAATCAATCGGTAACTTATCATTCAAGATAACACGGTCATTACCGTCAATAACTCCATTGTCATCTTGATCTTTAAATTTTATATTGCCAGGAAGAACATTTCCTTGCTTGGCATGATTCTTTATGTCTTCTTCACTCTGAAATAAGCCCTCTGCCTCATAACCGAAAGGTAATTGGTACCGCCCATTTAAGTAGGTCACCGCATTTCCTTCAATCCACTTATCTGAGTTCCCCATTTCCAATACTTTATTTTTTGAGAAACTCGTATTCATATCTACTCCCCATGAAAAATCCCCTTTGCCGTCATTATAAGATACCAGAATATCCATTCCTTGATTTCTCATTCTCAACAAATTTGAAATTGGGGCAGAAAGTCCGAATTCAGAGGGAACAGGAGGAGTATATAATATATTACGACGAAAATTATTAAAATAATCAACAGACAGTTTGATACGTTGATCCCACATCCCAAAATCAATCCCCATATTGGCCAATTCTGATATTTCCCAAGTTATATCAGGATTTATAGCAACATTATTATATGCACCACCAACCAGTTTCCCATTAAACGAATAGATTTTAGGATCGTAACTTAAGACTTGCGCAGTCGGATAATAACCAACTTTTTCCGCATCTCCCAATGTTCCCCAAGATCCCCTGATCTTTAATTCGGACAACCACGAAGATGCACCTTCCATAAATTTTTCACGATGAATGTTCCATCCGGCAGAAAATGAAGGGAACACACCCCATCTATGCCCCTCTGCAAAACGAGAAGAGCCATCCGCCCTTAAACTTGCCTCAAATAAGTAACGTCCTTGATAGTCATAATTAACACGTCCAAACCAAGATTGTATAGCCACATCACGAGTTGTCGAACTTCCATTCTGCTTATTATCACTACCTACCCCCAATACATCAATATCATCAAACGGCATATTATCTCTGGAGGCCCAAAATCCTTCCTGCTTGAAATATTCTTGTGAATAACCAGCCAAAAATTTGAAATGATGCGAGTCAGCCAACGTAAGCGCATAATCAGAAGTAAACTGCAATTGTGTGCGGTATTGATAAGCATTAGAGTCTTTCAAAGAAGAAACAAGATTTTCCGTCTTTGCCACATTTCCCTTGGCATCATATAAATAATAAGTCTTGACCCGGTCTTTTGTCGTCTGGTCATGCGTATAGGCAGATATGTTTGCTTTTATATTCCAATCTTTCAAAGGAGTATAAGTAGCACTAAATATAGCAAGCATCTCTTTGTGACGCTCTTTTGAATAACCAGCCTCATTGACACCGGCAATAGGGTTTCCTCCCATCGAAGAACCAACCCCATATAGTCCGTTAGCCTCATAAATAGGGGTAACAGGTGATATTCTCGCTGCCTGAGTTTGCCAAATTGTTGTTCCTCCCTGCGGATTCTTTATATTTGTCTGTGTATATTGCAAATTAACTTGTGCAGACAAGTTCTTTAACAGCTGGAAGTGCAAATCAGGTTTGAATATCAAACGGTTATAATCATTGTTAGGTAAAGTACCCTCCTGATAGTCATTCGAAAGAGAAAAACGGTAAGTAATAGATTTCTCTTTACCCGAAACAGCCACATGAATATTATTAATCAATGTATTTTTACGGTATATTTCTTTATACCACTTATTATCTGCATATTTCCCGTTCTTCAAATCCTGTATGCCTTGTTCACCAAAAAAGGCAGCTTTACCGTCATTAACCATTGCCTCATCATACAAACGCATATAATCTTCGGCACCGACAAAATCCAATTTGAACTGTGGATTCTGAATTCCTATATTGGTAGAAAAATCAACAACCGGCCGTTCTGAGGTTTGCCCCTTCTTTGTTGTTACCAACATAACCCCATTTGCTGCACGTGACCCATAAATAGAAGCGGAAGCAGCATCCTTCAAAATAGAGATACTTTCTATGTCATTAGGATTCAATGTATAAAGATTACCGGGGACACCATCTATCAGAATAAGAACACCGGAACTTCCCCCAATCGTGGAAGTACCGTGGATATTTATAGTAGCTCCGGAGCCAACCGCACCACTACCTTTGGTCACTGTCATACCGGGAACCGCACCTGCCAACAACTCCTGAACATTGGTAACAGAACGCGCTTTCAATGCCTGATCTGCTTTAATAGTTCCGATAGAACCTGTCAAATTAACCTTTCTTTGTATACCATATCCTACTACAACAACCTCCTCCAATGCTTGTGTATCCTCCTTTAAGGTCACAACCAGCATCTTGCCGTTTTGTGGCTTCAACTGCTGGGTCTCATAACCAATATAAGAGATTTCCAAAACAGCATTATTCATTGCATTTAGAGTAAAATTACCATCAAAATCAGTTATTGTACCATTGGAAGTACCTTGTACTATAACTGTTGCGCCAATTATCGGCTCACCATTTACATCAATCACCCTTCCTGTCACCTCACCTTGCTGCTCACGCTTCAGCGGTTGCTGTGCTCTTTTAATAATTACTTTTTTATCTTGAATTTCATAACTCAAGCCGGGTTGTCCTTTTAAAAGTTGTTTTACAACTTCTTCTATTATCGCATCTTTTACAGAAATGGAGACACGCTTTTTCGTATCCAAATCAAGGGATGAAAAGACAAATGAATATCCTGATGATTTCTTTATTTGTTCGATAGCTTCCTTAACTGTTATATTATTGGCTTTCAATGTAATATCCTGCGAAAAAGCCGATAAATTAAAGCAAAGTGCTACTGAGGCTACTAAAATAGCCTTATCAAAACATCTCATAATTCTTCTGATTTTTAAAATAAATAAATTAGAATAGGGTTATAAGAATTAAAGATTTACTATATTTGCTACTTCTTTAACTCAACAAGTGTTTTTAAAAAGAATACTTGATTTGATTTAATCGGGAGGGTGTGGCCGCATCCTCCTTTTTTATATCAAGCATCTCCTACTTTACACATCAACCGGTAGAAATTATTTGCTTCATAAATTTAGATTTTTAAGGTTCTACAATATATTAATAAAGTATATACTTTCCATTTTCGTATCGGTAATTCATCCTGCTGGTAGAAGCTATGGTTGTAAGCACCTCTTCGATGGTATTTTTATTTATCATAAAATCACCATAAAAACGTCTATCCCGCAGTGAATCCGCAACTTCTATACACACATCATAACTTCGCATCAGTTTTTTTGCAATATCCTCTAACAACTCTTCATCAAAAAACAATTTATTATCTCTCCAAATATTTGCATACTCTACATTCGCTTTCGACTTAACCATTTCACCAGTCAATTTATTCAGTACCATTCGTTCATTCGGTTCCAAATAAAGTTCTGCCATCGCTTTAATCTCATTCTGTAGTGCCACCTTCCCTTCTACCAAACTAATCATCACCTCCTCGTCATTAGAATAGTTCTTAAAATTGAATTTTGTACCCAATACACGGAGACTCACCTCTTTAGTACAAACCTCAAAGGGCACTTTCTCATTGTGAGCTACTTCAAAATAACCTTCTCCTTCTAATGTCAACTTACGATCATCTACACCAAACCCCTGAGAATAAGTAACTTTAGAACCAGCGTTTAACCAAACCAAACTTCCATCAGGCAAATTTAATTTTGTATGTGTACCTAATGAAGCTTCCACCACTATATCCGAAAAGTTCTGTTTTACTGTATGTTTTCCCTGGTAATAAGTAGCAAAAGGGACTAATAAAACCAAAAGCACAGCAGCTACACGATATAACATTTTCCAAGAGAAAGAACGGCTTGCCGGTTTTTCTTTTTTCGAGAGTATAGCTACCCGCTGCTGAAACAAAGTAAAAGCCTTATCTTCATCAAATGGCGCAACACTTCCCGATACTCCCGAAGAAAACCAAAGTTCTAACTTATTCCGAACATAAATACGGTTGGCTTCCGATTCCATACTCCATTTCTGCAACTCGGAAAAAGATGCTTTATCCAAATTCCCTGATAAATAAGATGTAATCAATCTGTCTATATCGTTATATTCTTCTTTCATCTGCATATATTAAGTGCTGTTATTATATAAGGCAAAAAATAAGTTTTAAAGGGTAGTCTAAATGAAGTTTTTTTTCAATTTCCTAAGAAAATATAGAGAACAAGTAGTTTCAGGTACTTTTCCATCCGTTGCTGAAGACAGGATAATGCGTTCTTCATGTGATATTTAACCGTGTTTATTGAAATATTAAGTTCTATTGCTATTTCTTCGTATTTTTTCTGTTCAAAACGATTCTTTTTAAACACCGTACGACATTCTAAAGGAAGTTCTTCAATATTCCGAATCAGTTCACTTTCCAATTCTTGCTCCAATAAATAACCTAAAGGATGCTCATCTTCAACAAAAATCCGGTCTAGAAACTCCATATTCTCCGGAAAGAAAAATGAAGAGACCAAAAGTTCCTCCCGCCTCCTTAGCGAATTCAGCTCATTTAAACAATGATTACGGACAGCACGCATAAGGTATGCACGAATTGAATATTCAATTTCAATATCACCTCGGTGTTCCCACAAATAAAAAATCGCATCATCCACTATTTCCTCAGCCAAAGCAGCATCGGCCAACATTTGGTTCGCAAAACGGCAAAGCAATACATAATGCTGTTTATATATGTATTTAAAAGCATCTTCATTTCCTTGCTTCAACTGCTCTATAATAAGTTTTTCCATAGCCATCATTAAAGTTATAACAACAAAAAATCAGTAACTCTAATACGGTGTTCCATCGTAGTAGATTATAGCATTTAACCTAAAATCCGTATTGAACTTGTGAAGTTCATTCCATGGGGATGGGAAAATTCATGCTACAATACATAATCCATTAAATGAAATGGTAACATCATCCGATAACATGATAAATGACATGTCAAACGATGTGTACGCATAATGACACAGCCAAAATTCCTATCTACAAGTACTCTTTTTGTTGCCATATCAGGCGCAAAGATACATTTTTAGACGAAAAAAGAATAGGATTTTATGACTTTTCCCATTTTGTACCATCTAACAAACAACAGTTCGTTAAATATCATCAGTACCAATTACCTCCACTACTCTTGTTTCCATAATGTATAGCGACTAAAGCCTGTATAATTACCTCCGATTTCATAACCTTCGAATGAATATCCCGCCCACCAACCGAAACAGGGTTACCCCAGTAAATCTTCTTTTCTCATATATATAAAGATTTAAGAGGGATTGAAAAGGAGAAAAGAAGGGTCACATTGTTCTCTTGGGGATTTAACATGTCATATCACCAACAAAGGGAAGAGTAAGCCGTTTCTTAGGGTCAGCCAAGTCTTCTTAAACGGAAGATTATTACAGTCTCCGACAGCGGACCGTACAGTCCGTTACGGTGGACTGTACGGTCTACAGTAACGGACTATACAGTCCACTGCCGAAGACTGTAGTAATTCGACTGACAGACAGGCTTAATCGAAAGGACGAAAACGCTTATTCCGCCTAATGAAACGACTTAGAGAGTTCAAAACGTATGCAGAGGTTGAAAACCGGAGAAGACAACATCCGGAGACAGGTGTTTGATATGTTAAATCCCCCCCAATAATAACTGACCCAGAAAAAATGAAAAGAGGATGAATCAGATAAAAAATAATTGTTACCTTTGTCAGGTTCAATAAGAAACATACACGTACGAGTTTGGTTACATTTAAATATAAAAAACTTATATTCAATGTACAGAGCAAATATCGGTACTTTTGCGCAAATTATGAAACGAAATCAAATGGAAGATACAAAACATATCAAAATAAGCGAGTACAACTACCCGCTGCCCGACGAACGGATTGCAAAGTTTCCGCTGACGGTGCGTGACCAATCCAAACTGTTGGTATACCGCCACGGTGAAGTGAGCGAAGATACATTCACTTCGCTGCCGGAATATCTGGAACAGGGCGAACTGATGGTCTTCAACAATACAAAGGTGATTCAGGCACGTCTGCACTTCCGCAAGGAAACAGGGGCGCTGATTGAAGTGTTCTGTCTGGAGCCTATACAGCCGAACGATTATGTACTGTCTTTCCAGCAAACGCAAAAATGCAGCTGGCTCTGCATGATTGGCAATCTGAAGAAGTGGAAAGAAGGAGCACTGAGTCGCGTGGTAGACGTGAAAGGGAAACAAGTGACACTGACTGCCACACGCGGTGAATGTCGCGGCACAAGCCATTGGATTGATTTTGAATGGAATGATGACAGCATTACTTTTGCCGACCTGCTGGAAGTGGTAGGCGAACTGCCTATTCCTCCCTACCTCAACCGTGATACACAGGAAAGCGATAAAGAAACTTATCAAACGGTCTATTCCAAGATAAAGGGATCGGTAGCCGCGCCCACTGCCGGGTTACACTTTACCGAACGTGTATTGAAAGCATTGGACGCCCACGGCATCGACCGTGAAGAACTGACCTTGCACGTAGGGGCAGGTACCTTCAAGCCTGTCAAAAGTGAAGAAATAGAAGGACATGAAATGCACACAGAGTACATCTCTGTCAACAAACAGACTATTGAGAAACTGATTGCACACGAAGGATGTGCCATTGCCGTAGGAACCACTTCGGTGAGAACATTGGAGAGCCTATATTATATAGGTGTAGTTATCAGCCGCAATCCTGATGCCAATCAGGAAGAACTGCACGTGCAACAATGGATGCCTTACGAAGAGAACAATGGTATCAGCACTATACAGGCTTTACAATATATACTTGACTATCTGAATCGTCACCACATGGAAGCATTGCACACTAGTACGCAAATCATCATTGCTCCGGGCTACGAATACAAAATTGTGAAGAAGATAGTTACCAATTTCCACCAACCGCAAAGCACATTACTGTTGTTGGTTTCCGCCTTTGTGAAAGGAGACTGGCGGAAGATTTACAATTATGCCTTGGGACATGATTTCAGGTTCCTGAGCTACGGAGACAGTTCGTTGCTGATACCCTGAGAACCTGTCACAGGCATAACATCTTCCTTCCGCACCACTAAGCGTTTTCTTCCCTACCATTAAGGTTTTTTTACAGACGGTTACTACGTCCCGCTACGGCACTATTACAGTGGGACGTACATCCTCTTCTCGTCTTAGTATTCAGTATAGAAAGGCTTAATCATCCGTATGAAAAGCCTTAGCTATGCCCAAGAAGTGGCTTGGCACTAGTTCTCAAAAAATCCACACTGTATTATTCGAGTTTCTATTACTTTATGTCACTAAACATATTCATTAATCCATAGTATCTCAGTTGTTTTACTATCTTTGTGATAAAACACCTGAATGCTATGACTATCACCTTATCTAAAGAACTTCCCGCCTATCCTACTTTTGTAGAAGGCATCCGCCGTGCGCCCGACAGAGGTTATCGTCTGACACCGGCACAAACAGAAACCGCACTGAGGAATGCACTACGCTACATTCCCGAAGAACTTCACGCCCAACTCGCCCCGGAATTTATGGACGAACTGCTCACCCGGGGGAAAATCTACGGCTACCGCTTCCGACCGCAAGGTGACTTGAAGGCAAAGCCTATTGACCAATACAAAGGGAACTGCATAGAAGGGAAAGCTTTTCAGGTAATGATAGACAATAACCTGAGTTTCGACATCGCCCTCTATCCTTACGAACTCGTCACTTACGGCGAAACGGGACAAGTATGCCAGAACTGGATGCAATACCGCCTCATCAAGCAATACCTGGAAATAATGACTGACAGACAGACTTTGGTAGTGGAAAGCGGACACCCTCTTGGTCTGTTCAAGTCAAAGCCCGAAGCACCGCGTGTCATTATCACCAATTCGATGATGGTAGGCATGTTCGACAACCAACGTGACTGGGAAATCGCCGCACAGATGGGCGTTGCCAATTACGGTCAGATGACAGCAGGCGGATGGATGTACATCGGTCCGCAAGGAATTGTACACGGCACATTCAATACCTTATTAAATGCCGGGCGCATGAAACTCGGTGTGCCGCAGGACGGAAATCTGAACGGTCATCTCTTTGTATCTTCTGGCCTGGGAGGAATGAGCGGAGCACAACCCAAAGCCGCCGAAATAGCAGGAGCCGCTGCCATCATTGCCGAAGTGGATGCGTCACGCATCGAAACACGGTATCGCCAAGGATGGGTGCAACATGTCACTTCCGACTTGAAAGAAGCCTATACCCTTGCCGCCGAAGCCATGAGGTTACGCAAACCTTGTTCCATTGCCTATCACGGAAATGTAGTGGAGCTGTTGGAATATGCCTTGAATAATCATATAGCCATTGAACTGCTGAGCGACCAAACTTCGTGCCATGCCGTGTACGAAGGAGGATATTGTCCGGCAGGCATCACCTTTGACGAGCGCACACGCCTGTTGAAAGAAGACCGCACACGATTTGAAAAGCTGGTAGATGTTTCACTACGGCGTCATTTCAATGTCATTAAAGCATTGGTAGAACACGGTACCTATTTTTTCGATTACGGCAATTCGTTTATGAAAGCCATTTATGATGCAGGAGTAAAGGAAATCTCACGCAACGGAATCGACGAAAAAGACGGTTTCATCTGGCCTTCTTATGTGGAAGATATCATGGGACCGCAGCTTTTCGATTATGGTTATGGCCCTTTCCGTTGGGTTTGCCTCAGCGGTAAACACGAAGATTTGATAAAGACCGACCATGCCGCCATGGAGTGTATCCCCAAAGAACGACGCGGACAGGACATGGACAATTGGATATGGATACGCGATGCCGAAAAAAACAATCTGGTAGTCGGCACTCAGGCACGCATCCTCTATCAGGACGCACTCGGGCGCATGAATATCGCCCTGCGTTTTAACGAAATGGTACGCCGAGGCGAAGTAGGCCCCATCATGTTGGGACGAGACCACCATGACGTGAGTGGAACCGACTCCCCTTTCCGCGAGACATCGAATATCAAGGACGGCAGCAATGTGATGGCAGATATGGCAGTCCAATGCTTTGCTGGTAACTGTGCACGCGGCATGAGTCTGGTCGCCCTGCACAATGGCGGAGGCGTGGGTATCGGTAAGGCTGTCAACGGCGGATTCGGAATGGTGTGCGACGGCAGCGAGCGGGTAGATGCCATTTTGCGTTCGTCTATGCTATGGGATGTCATGGGCGGCGTGGCACGACGCGCATGGGCACGTAATCCGCACGCCATGGAAACATCCGAAGAATTTAACCGCACCCACCAAGAACAAGGTTATCACATCACCATGCCGCATCTGGCAGAAGATGTATTAATCGACAGAGTATTAAAAGAAAAAGGTATAAAACAACAATAACGTTACGAATTATGAGCTGGACAAGAATCATGGAATGCGTTCCCAACTTTAGCGAAGGGCGCGATTTGCAGAAAATAGATCAGATAGTGTCTCCCTTCCGTGCACGTGCCGGAGTGAAACTGCTCGACTACAGCAATGACGAAGACCATAACCGTCTTGTGGTCACTGTTGTGGGAGAACCCGACGCTTTAAAAGAGGCTGTGATAGAGGCCATTGGCGTAGCAGTGAAGCTGATTGACCTCAACCATCATCAAGGGCAGCATCCGCGAATGGGAGCAGCAGACGTAGTCCCCTTTATCCCCATCAAAGGATGTACCATGGACGAAGCCATTGCCATCTCTAAAGAAGTAGGGCAAAAGGTGGCGGATACCTATCAGCTTCCTGTCTTCCTGTATGAAAAATCAGCAAGCGCTCCTCATCGCGAGAATCTTGCCACTATCCGAAAAGGAGAATTCGAAGGCATGGCCGAGAAAATCCATCAACCCGAATGGCATCCTGATTTCGGTCCCGAAGAACGACATCCCACTGCCGGAACCGTTGCCATCGGAGCACGTATGCCTTTAGTAGCTTATAATATTAACCTGAACACACCCAGTCTGGAGATTGCACATGACATTGCCAAGAAAATCCGTTTTATCGGAGGCGGACTGCGCTTCTGCAAGGCTATGGGCGTAGAACTGAAAGACCGAGGCATCACACAAGTTTCCATGAATCTGACAGACTACAGCAAAACTGCCCTCTATCGGGCTTTTGAGATGGTGCGTTTCGAAGCCCGCCGCTACGGAGTAAGCATTATCGGCAGCGAAATTGTGGGTCTAGTTCCCATGGAAGCCCTGATTGACACAGCCTCCTATTATTTGGGGCTGGAAAACTTCTCGATGCAGCAAGTGCTGGAAGCACAGATTATGGAATAACAAGGAACCTATCGCCATGAACAACAATCTTATCATCAAGAATGCCCGCATCATCACCCCTCTCGGCACCTCTGCCCTGAAAGGTAAAGAGATGAACCGACTGCTGGATCTCACCGGAGGAACCGTAGTAGTAACCGACGGAGTGATTACCTACGCAGGCCCGTCACATCCTTCGTATGCAGAGCCGAAAGAAGATTACGAAATTCTCGACGCCGGGGGCCGGGTATTGCTTCCCGGATTCATTGATTCACATACCCATCTGGTTTTCGGCGGTTATCGCCCCGAAGAGTTCGTTTGGCGTATGAATGGGGAAAGTTATATGAGTATCATGCAACGCGGAGGCGGCATTATCAACACGGTACATGCCACTCGTGAAGCGACACCGGAGGAATTGAAATGCAAAGCCGAATGGTTTATTGATGTCATGAGCCGTATGGGGGTCACTACTGTGGAAGGGAAGAGCGGTTACGGGCTCGACCGCGATACCGAGCTCAAACAACTGGAAGTGATGCGTTCCATCAACCTCTCCCCGCAACGTAAAGTAGATATCGCCGCCACTTTCCTCGGTGCACATGCACTGCCTCCCGAATATCAGGGCAGAGCCGACGAATACATTGACTTTCTCATCCATGAGATGCTTCCTCTGGTCCGTGAAAAGCACCTTGCAGAGAATTGCGACATTTTTTGTGAACAAGGCGTCTTCACCGTAGCACAATCCCGACGACTCCTGCAAGCGGCACAGAAACAAGGATTCGGTGCAAAGATACATGCCGATGAAATTGTAAGTTTCGGCGGTGCCGAACTTGCCGGTGAAATAAGAGCACTCAGCGCCGACCATCTGCTGCACGCTTCGGATAGCGGCATTCGTGCAATGGCAGAAAATAAGGTTGTCGCCACGCTCCTGCCCCTGACCGCCTTTACACTCCGTGAACCTTACGCACGCGGACGTGACATGATAGACAGCGGTTGTGCCGTAGCTCTCGCCACCGATCTCAATCCGGGCAGCTGTTGTTCCGGTTCCATCCCACTGACATTTGCACTGGCTTGCCTATATATGCATCTCACATTGGAAGAAGCTATCACCGCCATGACATTAAATGGAGCAGCCGCACTGGGTTATGCCCACCGGACAGGCAGTATCGAAGTCGGCAAACAGGGAGACCTTGTCTTGCTGGACACCGATACCCCGGCCGTACTCGTTTACTATACCGGCATGAATTCCGTGCAACACACCATCAAAGCAGGACGTATCCTATTTTAAATATTCACCCAACTTAAAAACATAATACCATGTTAACAGAACTCACTATCAAAGAATTTATTAATAAAGTCATCAGCAACGATCCCGTTCCCGGTGGCGGAAGCATATCCGCCCTCAATGGTGCCCTGGCGACTTCCCTTGCCGCAATGGTTGCCAACCTGACCATCGGACGAAAGAAATATGCCGAAGTAAACGAGGTTATGGAAGACCTTTCCGCCCGTTTTGAAGAATTGGCACGTCAACTCATTATCGATGTAGACCGTGACTCGGATGCATACAACCGCGTATTTGCCGCCTTCAAACTTCCCAAAGAAACAGAAGAAGAAAAAAACATCCGCAACGAAGCGATTCAAAAAGAGACCAAATATGCAGCCGAAGTACCGATGGAAGTGGCACGTACTGTCCATTCCATCCTGCCGATGATTGATGTAGTGGCACGAAAAGGAAACAGCAATGCCGTGACCGATGCTTGTGTGGCAATGATGTGTGCACGAACCGCCATACTGGGTGCTTTGCTAAATGTCCGCATCAACCTCACCTCTATCAAAGACGAGAAATTTGTGAAAGAAATGACTGAAGAAGCGGATATGATAGAAAAGACAACGATTGCCGAAGAACAAAAAATATTGGACTATGTGAAAACCGTTCTCTAAAAAAGAAGAGTATGAAAAACGTATATCAAATAGGTTCCGGCGAACTCACATTCGATATTATCGAACGCATCATCAATGAGAACCTGAAACTGGAACTGGCCCCCGAAGCTCGGGAACGCATTCAGAAGTGCAGGGACTATCTGGATAAAAAGATAGCCAATTCCGACACACCGCTTTATGGTATTACCACCGGGTTCGGCTCGCTGTGCAACCGTAATATTTCGCCTGATGAGCTGAGCACCTTACAAGAGAATCTGGTAAAAAGCCATGCTTGCAGTGTGGGCGAAGAAATGCCACACGTCATTGTAAAACTGATGTTTCTGCTCAAGGCACATGCCCTCTCGTTGGGACACAGCGGCGTACAAGTCATTACCGTGCAGCGCATTATCGACTTCTTCAACAATGACGTAATGCCCATTGTATATGACCGTGGTTCGCTGGGTGCATCCGGCGATCTTGCCCCGCTTGCCAACCTCTTCCTGCCACTTATCGGTGTGGGAGACGTATATTATAAAGGTAAGCGGTGCGAAGCCATCAGTGTGCTCGATGAATTCGGCTGGGAGCCTGTGAAACTGAAAAGCAAAGAAGGATTGGCTTTGCTGAACGGCACACAATTCATGAGCGCCAACGGTGTTTATGCCATCTTGAAAGCGTTCCGACTGAGTAAAAAAGCCGACCTCATTGCCGCTGTTTCCCTTGAAGCCTTCGACGGACGCCTCGACCCGTTCATGGATTGTATCCAACAGATGCGACCGCACCAAGGCCAGATAGAAACAGGGACAGCATTCCGCCGTATACTGGAAGGAAGTGAAATCATAACTCAGCCCAAGACACATGTGCAAGACCCCTATTCATTCCGCTGTATCCCCCAAGTACACGGTGCTACCAAGGATGCCATCCGCCATGCCGCGTCCGTTCTGCTGACCGAGATTAACTCCGTCACCGACAATCCCACCATCTTCCCCGATGAAGACCTGATTATATCGGGCGGGAATTTCCACGGACAACCTTTGGCACTCGTCTATGATTATCTCGCCATCGCTTTGGCCGAGTTGGGAAATATATCCGAGCGTCGCGTAGCCCAACTCATTATGGGACTTCGCGGACTTCCCGAATTCCTTGTTGCCAATCCCGGACTGAATTCAGGCTTTATGATTCCCCAATATGCAGCCGCTTCCATGGTCAGCCAAAATAAAATGTATTGCTACTCCGCCAGCAGTGATTCCATTGTCTCCAGCAACGGCCAAGAAGACCATGTGAGTATGGGTGCCAATGCCGCCACAAAACTATTTAAGGTGATGGACAATCTGGAGCATATCCTTGCCATCGAACTGATGAATGCAGCTCAAGGTATCGACTTCCGGCGTCCACTCAAAAGCTCTCCATACATTGAGAAATTCCTCTCGGTTTATCGCAAGGAAGTGCCTTTCATCCGCGAAGACATTGTGATGTACAAAGAAATACATAAGACTGTGGCTTTTTTGAAACGCCACCAAGTGGATTATTAAGCTATTATTTCACTATCTTTGCAGGCAAAAAGAAGACAACGTATGAATAGCGACAATAAAGAAGAAATGTTTCCCATTGTAGATGAACAGGGAAATATTGTGGGAGCTGCCACACGAGGCGAGTGTCATGACGGCAGTAAAAAACTTCATCCAGTAGTGCACCTTCATGTGTTCAATAGTAAAGGGGAACTTTACCTGCAAAAACGACCGGAATGGAAAGATATCCAACCCGGCAAATGGGACACTTCAGTAGGCGGTCATGTCGACTTGGGCGAAAGTGTAGAAATAGCACTCCACCGTGAAGTGAAAGAAGAACTCGGAATCACCGACTTCACTCCCGAACTGCTGATTAATTATGTTTTTGAGTCTGCCCGCGAAAAAGAACTGGTATTCTCACACAAAACCATTTATGACGGCCCTATCACCCCCAGTGACGAATTAGCCGGAGGCCGTTTTTGGACATTAGACGAAATAAAAGCCAATATGGGGAAGGATATCTTTACACCAAACTTTGAGAACGAGTTCTGCAAATTAGGCTTCTGAAACATCTTTTTCATGGAAAGGGGCAAATTCTTGACTTGCATCAAGAATTTGTCCCTTTAGCGTATATTTTGGACTCATAAGCATACAACAGAAAACAAAAGCGCGTAATTTTGTGTTGTAAAACATAGAAAGAAAGGATAACAAGATTATGAAAAAGGTAAAAAGTATTGTAATGAAAGTCCTGGCTATGATGGGTGAAAACGAAGTAAGAGCTTGGGGCGTAGGCATTAAGTAATATAAATGCCGGTATTTAAATCAACTAAAAAGGATAACATTATGAAAAAGTTAAAAGAAATCATTAAGACAGGTCTTATTGATATGGGAAATGGTGCCCTACGTGCTTGGGGATACGAAATCAAGTAACCACCATACTTGATTAGAGAACTTTATTTAAAACTCAATAGAATAAAAGAGAGCAGTCCAATGGATTACTCTCTTTTTTATTTATCAGGTATCTTATTTACTGCAATCAGTTAGAAAAACGATAAGTATTTTAAGAACTTATCCTATCTGTATAAAGTGCCTGTAGATAGTATTTACAGTGAAAAAAGTTTTTTTCTGACTGTCTTATTTCTACCTATTATATACTGTAATGATGCTTGTCTGTGTGAGAATAAAGTGCCCCCAAATGGATAAACTGCATGAAATTATTAAGATAAAGAAACAGAAATGAGATAAATTTATATTTTCTGCTTTAATGATAGTGAAGAAATTAATAATATTATTATCTTTGCCGCTGTTAGTGGATAAAGGCGATAGGATAAGTTCTTAAAATACTTAGCAAATATTCCCTTATTCATTAGCCTTCCAAATCTATTATAGTATTATTAACTCTATGAAACACTTATGAAAATTAAGACTTTAACCCAAAGAGGTAAGTACACATTACTGGCAAGTGTACTTGGAATGATTTCAATTCCTTCGTCTGCCATCCCTACCGGTATGGTTGATGTTTCACTCCCAACCGTAGCACAACAGACGGCCAAAATCAAAGGAAAGGTTTTGGATGCCAAAACCGGAGAACCGGTTATCGGTGCTAATGTCGTTGTAAAAGGAACCACAAACGGCAGTATCACCAATTTCGATGGCGAATACGAACTGACAGCACCGGTTGGTTCTACTCTCAGTATCTCTTTTATTGGTTATAAATCAATAGAGGTAAAAGCCACCGGCGGTTTGCAAACAATCAAATTAGATGAAGACTCTGAAGCACTGGACGAAGTCATAGTAGTAGGCTACACGACTCAGCGTAAAGAAAGTTTAACCGGATCTATGAATAACATCAAAAGTGAAAAGTTGAAGGACATAACCACGCCATCGGTAGAAAATTTATTAAATGGTAAAGTTCCGGGAGTATATGTAGCCCCGGGGTCTGGTCAACCCGGTTCCAGTGGTGCAGTTGTTATCCGCGGACAAGCCACACTTAACGGTACAACTTCTCCACTGTGGGTTATCGACGGGGTTATAGTAGGCTCGGATGCCGGACAACTAAATCCTGCGGATATTGAAAGCATGACTATTTTAAAAGATGCTGCCTCTACCGCCATTTACGGTTCGCAAGGTGCAAATGGTGTTATTGTGGTTACAACCAAAAGCGGACGAGCTGAAAAAATGACTATCGAAGCATCTGTAAAACTAGGTATCAGCTCACTAAACAATGGAAACTTGGAAGTGATGAATGGCGCAGAACTTTATGACTACTATACCTCCTTCCAAAATGCCAATGAAATTTCTTTTCCACGATGGAACAAGGATTTGCGCGACAGCAATTTCAGTTGGTGGGATTTAGCTACCCAAAACGGACTCACACAGGAGTACAATGTATCTTTACGCGGAGGTAACGAAAAAATGCAATCTTATCTATCTGTAGGATATTATGATGAAGAAGGTGCCGTGAAAGGATATGATTACAGTCGGTATAACTTCCGCTTGAAGACTACATACAAGCCATTTGACTGGTTGACAATCAAACCCGCGCTCAGCGGTTCACTTCGGAATATTGATGACCGCCAATACTCTGTCACAGCTATGTATTCTATGCTCCCATGGGATAGTCCCTATGACAAAGACGGCAACTTGGTTCCTCACCGCTACAGTGGTTGGGTAAACACTCAGCAGACCAACTACCTATACGATTTACAATGGAACCATTCAGAGTCCAAATATTACGAATTCATGGGAAGTTTAGATTTTGACATTAAAATAACAGACTGGCTGACCTTCTCATCTGTCAACAACTACAAATACATCAATTCTACTTCTCACGGTTATAGTGATCCGCGCTCAAGCAGTGGCGAAAATGTAAACGGACGTCTCACAGAATGGAGAGCAGAAGTGACCCGCCGTTATACCAACCAAAAATTATTAATAAACAAAGACTTTGGCAAGCACTCTATCAGCGGATTGATAGCTTACGAATTTAATGATTATTATTATAAGAATCTAGATGTCTATGGTACCGGATTTGTACCCGGATTCGAAGTCCTGGATGTAGTATCCAAACCCGAACGTACGAAAGGCGGTATCAGCGAATGGGCTACTCAGTCTTATTTCACCCAATGGAAATATGTATATGATGGTAAGTATATTGCCGAAGCCTCTATCCGCCGGGACGGTGCATCCAACTTAGGTACGAACGCCAAATACGGCAATCTTCTGTCCGGTAGTGTAGGATGGATTATCAGCCGTGAAGACTGGTTTGATATAGATTGGATTAATAACCTTAAAATACGTGGAGGTTATGGTACTGTAGGTAATCGTCCCTCTTCACTTTACCCACAATACGACCTGTATTCGGTTTCTTCCAGCTATAATGAAAGTTCCGGTGCATTGATCAGTGTCATCGGTAACAAAGACTTGACATGGGAAAAAACCTATACCACAAGTATCGGACTTGACGCTGCATTGTTCAATAACCGTCTGCGCTTTACTTTTGATTTCTATTCAAAAGATACAGATAATATTCTTTATAACGTACCCGTTACAGGACTTACCGGTGTGACTAGTGTTTATAGAAATATCGGTAAAATGAAAAACACCGGATATGAAATTTCACTGGGTGGTGATATCATCAGTACAAAAGACTGGTTCTGGAACGTAGAATTAAATATTGGTCACAACAGTAATAAATTGAAAGACCTCTATAAACAAAAAGATACAGACGGAAACTATGTAGTAAAACCCGTTATCATCAGTGATGGAAGCAGTATTGCCGGTACAGCGCAGCGCATCCTCGAAATCGGTTATCCGGTAGATACTTATTATTTAAAGGAGTGGGCAGGTGTAAATCCAGAAAACGGTGCTCCAATGTGGTACAAAGACACTAAAGACAGCGAAGGCAATGTCACAGGAAGAGAAACAACCTCTAACTACGCAGAGGCAGGATATTATAAGTGCGGTTCAGCAGCTCCCGATTTGTTCGGAGGTTTCTCTACAACTTTAACATGGAAAGGCTTTGACTTAAATGCCGTATTCGGTTACTCTATCGGTGGAAAGATTTACAACTATTCACGTCAGGAGTATGACTCCGACGGTACTTATACCGACCGCAACCAAATGAAACTGAAAGACGGTTGGAACCGTTGGGAAAAACCGGGAGATATCGCCACTCACCCCGTTGCAAAATATAATAATCAGGATAAAGGCAACTCTGCATCTTCCCGCTATTTGGAAAACAGTGATTATCTGAAACTACGCTCTCTGACCCTGGGCTACAACTTTAAGTTACCGCAATGGGGCATCCAGAACTTACGCGTATTCATGAACGCAGAAAACCTGTTTACCATTACAGATTATTCAGGCGTAGACCCTGAAATTCCGGCTAGTAACGGTTCTGTGATGGGTACTGCCGGTCCTGCCGTTTATCCGTCTGTACGTAAATTTATGTTCGGTTTAAATCTTACCTTTTAATCAGTAGAAACAATATGAAAAAGATATTGACCTTATTATTGGCAGCGGCATCATTGACCGCTTGCGACATAGACCGTTTACCATATAGTTCTATGGCTGCAGAACAAATCACAAACGATCCTTCCGCATCGTTGGAATCTCTAATGAACGGTATGTATGCTCAGCTAAAGACATGGTCGGACCCCATGCACCGTTGTGGTGAGTATGCCGGCGACAATATGATGATTCGCGGTTCATCAACAGATGCCTTCTATGAATTCATCTCTTTCTCCCGCACTCCGGTAAACTATCGTTTACAGAACTTCTGGGATTATGGTTACAAGGCTGTTGCCCAGGCCTCAAATATCATCAAAATGATAGAAGAAGGGCAGAGTGCCGAGATAGACAACCAATTAGGAGAGTGTTATTATGTACGTGGTATGATGTATTTTTACTTATGCCGTGCTTATGGACGTCCTTACTATCAGGCTCCTGATAAGAACTTAGGCGTACCTATTGTTAATGGTACTCCTGATGATATTATGGGAGACCTGCTACTACCCGACCGTTCTACTGTAAAAGAAACCTATGAACAGGCCATCAGTGACTTGAAAAAGGCAGAAGAAATGATGACTATCAACAAAGGTGCTGCTTATGCCTCAAAAGAAGCAGCTCAGGCAATGCTCTCACGCGTATATCTGTATATGAGTGGAACGTATGAAAATCCCAATCGGGAATATGCCCAGTTAGCTGTTGACTATGCGGACAAAGTAATCAATTCGGGCACCTACTCATTATTGCCGCGCGAAGAGTTCATGAAATATAACACGCTTACTCCCGAGAACAACGACGAATCCATCTTTGTGGTAAAACGTGTTGCCTCTGAATTTTCCGGTTATGACCACTACTATGGCATTGGCGGTATGTATGCCAATATCGGCGGTATGGGTTGGGGAGAAATGTATGCCAGTGCCAAATATATTGATTTGTTGAATGAGACAGGACGGAATGACTGGCGTCCGGATCATTATAAAATCGTAGACGCACGTGCTGCATTTATCGAACCGACATACACTGATAATCATAAAGAAGTATTCCGTTTTATCAAACAAGACTCAGAAACGGTTTTAAATTACGAACAGTTGACTGTAACACAAAAGGGAGCGACAGTGGTTTGCCAAAAGACCAAAGAAGTAGACGGAAAAGATGTTCCGGACGGTCCGGAATACACACTGACTCCTGTAGATGCCGAACAGGATATTTATTCTATCACCTACCAAGACGGCAAGACTTATATAGGTATGCTGGACTATTACATCTCTCTCAACCGTGTATATCCACAATTCTATATCACCAAATGTTCTCGCGAAGGAGAAGATTCGCATTTACATTCACCGATTATCAGTCGTTTGGGTGAAATATATCTGAATCGTGCAGAAGCCTATGCTAAATTAGGCAATTATTCGGCCGCTTTAGCCGACCTTAATACCATTCGCGAACGCTCTATCATCGGTGGTGGATACGCTTCATTGAACGCAACAAACGCCAGCGAAAGAATTGACAAAGAACGCCAATTGGAATTAGCCTATCAAGCAGAACGCAGCTATGACGTGTTCCGCAACGGTAAGCCTTTGACACGTCGCTATCCGGGACCTCACAAACAATTTGAAGACATTCCCGCATCAGACTATCGTGTTGTTTATTACATTCCACAGAATGCAATAAATGCTTATCCGGGCACTTTGACTCAAAACCCGACTAATAGTAGCGGAGTTATCCTAAATTAAGGCTCTCTTTTCAATAACATATTAGTTTTTTATGAGATGGTTCGTAAGTGACAGCACTTAAAGAACCATCTCTTTTTATGAACAAACCTATTCAGGGAAACAAAAACATTTCATTCATAAGACATCCGGCAGCATTTACTTCTTTTTTATTCGTCCGTTCCGGAGATTTTCAGTAATTTTGCATCAAACAACTATTAATCCAATAAAACTTTATCAGAAAAAACCATGATTAAAAAACTATCTACCTTGGTAGCCGGTTTAGCATTGATATGTCTGGCCGGATGCACTTTACCTCAAAAGGAAGTTGCACAAAACAATTCATTTGCCCCTATTGAAGTAGCAGTACCCGAACGACCCGCAGGACAGCAAGATGTAATCCAGCTGACCACTCCTAAGCTCGACACTGTTCGTGTCGGATTTATCGGACTTGGAATGAGAGGTCCCGGAGCTGTGGAACGCTGGACACATATCCCCGGAACAAAAATTGTCGCACTCTGCGATTTACTCCCCGAAAATGCAGAAAAAGCACAAAAAATCGTAAAAATCCTCAAAATGTCAAAAGTGTGCAAACCCAGTATTTATGCGGCTTAACAGGAATATTTCGCCGCCGGAAAACAAAAAAATTAAAAAAAATCAAAAAAAGTTGAAAAAAGTTTTAAAAAGTTGTTGACAAGTTGTTCATCGAGTGATAATATATATCTCGCTGACGCACGAGAGAGCGAACAGCAAAGACCTGATAAGAGGTCAGAGAAACTTGATAACTGAATAGTAAAACAACCCTGAAAATTCTAAATAAAGGATGAGATGAAAACACATCCTAAAATAAAGATTTTCAATTCTGATCATCATAAAACATGCTTTATGAATGATCGCGCGAGACCAAGACGAAAGTCAACGGTAAAAACGGAAGCCAAAGTGAAAACTAAGGCAGGAACTTAAACATGAGAGTTTGATCCTGGCTCAGGATGAACGCTGGCGGCGTGCCTAACACAT
>ENA-ORSB01001562-ORSB01001562.1-human-gut-metagenome-genome-assembly--contig:-NODE-1562-length-20882-cov-3.134393_pt1 | contig 20882 bp, 16 predicted proteins | sample MGYA00242180_ERZ509144 | MGnify/ENA primary metagenome ERZ509144 (study PRJEB26280, sample SAMEA2338661) | human gut metagenome | biome: human gut; feature: human-associated habitat; material: faeces...
CCACTGAACCAACCGCAACTCCAACTTCCGCTACCGAGTAGAAAAACAGCAACTGGTACAGCAGAACGCTGGCTACAGCGATTAACATCGGTTTCCACGGGACAGCTGACCAATTAGGCGGAAGCCTATGAGTCCATAGGCACCAAAGGAATATTGTTAAGGCGCCGAGGAACATGCGCACTTCGGTGATTACGACCGGAGTATGTCCTTCGGGTGCCAATTGCTGCAATGTCCCGGTAACACTGAACAGCAAGCAGCTAACTAGCAGGAATAAGGGACCAATGAGATTACGCATAGAAGAACTGCTCCAGACCCAATAATCAAAAACCTCTGTGCTTTTAGAGGTTGGCGTAAGCCTCTTCCGGGACTTTGCAGAACTGATACATCTCATTCCACCGTTGATGGGAGTCAATTCTTTCATGCAGTTGAAACCAGCGAGCAAATGTATGGAGCTCCTCCCAGTGTGAGTTTTCTTTATGGACAACTAGATTTCGGCTCCAGGGTTTTCTTTTCCAGCCTTTAAGAACCGGTACTAAAGAACCACCCATAAGGTCACGTTTTATGAAAGAAAGAGGCAGGTCGACAGCAATCCCTTCTCCTGAAAGAGCAGAAATATAACCGTTTTGATCACCGACAAATTTCGTTGTTACCTTTCCGGCGCCCTTTTTGCCGGCCGCCCCTTCCTTATTGTCTTTTAATTTTCTCAGTTGTCCTGTATAAAAATCATAAATAAAGTCCCCGTAAACGAGATCTTCTGCCTCCGGATAGAAAGGTTTGCGCTTTAATAAAAGCGTATGACCCTGATCATTAAGGTCGGAGATTATTTTCGGCTCGCCCCGTTTAGCCAGATAAGCAGGAGAAGCCACTAAAAGTGTGAAACACTGGCCTATAGGAAGAACTGTCAACTCAGATTCTTTCGGTTCGTAAGGCACTAAGGAAATGTCTACTTCCCTATTCATAACCGAAGTGTGGTCCATATCCGGAACCAATTGGATTTCAATATCAGGATATTCAGTATTAAATTTGTTTATCAGGCCGACTACTCCGTGAACAATTGCGCTCGTTGTTAGACCGAATCGGATGAACTTGTCGTTTCGGCTGCTCAATTCTTTAGCGGCTTCCTCCAATAATTCATCGTGGAGACGAACAATTCGACGGATTAAAGAAAGATTGGTTTTCACAAACCTTGTCGGCTGCATGGGCTTTCTTCTCCGATCGAGAAGGCTGACACCCAAGTCCTCTTCCAAGGCGGCCAACTGTCTTGACGCCGTTGAAAGATCGCAATCATTTTCGATACAAGCTTGGGTTAAGTTGCCAGTGCGCTCAAGACTCTCCAAGACCTTCCAATTTAATAAATTATTTTTGGGTCGCATGGGTCAGTCCTCTAACTTGCAAAATTGCAATATAGGTTGAGTAAAAGCGGTAGGTAGAAAAACTACGGACCGCTAATCTGTAAGTGTTCTTCACCTAAGGAGACATTTTATGCAAAGAAGACAATTTTTTAAAATCTCTGCAGGCGTTGCTTTTTCCTTAACATCTATACCTATGACAGCAATCGCAGCAGGAAGTTCGGACGTTCGTTCCAATGTTTTAGTCCTTGGGGGCGGCATGGCCGGACTGTGCGCAGCAATCTCTGCAAAACAAAGCGGAGCCTCAAAAGTTATATTGGTTGAAAAAGGCGGATTTTTAGGCGGCCACTCCATCCTTTCCGGCTCAGGATATTGGATTGGCGGCACTAAGATTCAGAAAAATGCCGGAATTGATGACTCCCTGGAAATTAACTGGCAAGACTCCCTTGAAAGAGGACTGAAGCTGAATCGTTTTCTGAAGAGAGACACAGGCGTTGCCCGGTTGGTTTATGAACAAGGTCCAAAGGATCTTGATTGGCTTGAATCTTTAGGCGTCAAGTTTACAGATCGGCCCGCTCAGGCCATAGGCAATCGCAAACGTGTTCATTATTTTGCTCCAGGTTATAGGGTCGGCTCACCTCAAGCCATCAAAGCACTGCAAGCAAAAGCAGAGTCACTCGGCGTCGAAATTATCCTGAACACTAAACTTGTTTCTCTGATTACTGAAAGTGAAAAACGAAATGCTCGAGTCATCGGTGCAATCGTAGAAAATAACAAGAGAAACAAGTACGCAATCTATGCTGACCATGGTGTGATTCTTGCAACCGGCGGCTTTGCTAACGGCAAAGAGATGGTTGAAAAATATCATCCTTATCTGAAAGGCGTTAAATCACACGGCTCTAAGCTTAATGTCGGAGAAGGCATTAAGGCTGCAACCGCGCTTGGAGCAAATGTCATTGTTGAACATTACGGTTTCGGCATGAACATGCTCTTTGTCGGAACACACAGCAATGTATCCATCGGTCAGCCTCTCGTTGAAGTTCCATTGATCATTGTTAATAAGAACGGACAGCGATTCCAAGATGAGACTCGCGGTTATCTCGCCGTTAACCACAAGATGGTCGAAAACAAATTCAAACTCGCCTATTGGATTCTTGACTCCAAGGCAGTTAAAAAATACAAAGATACCAGCCTAAAAATCTTCTTTGAGAAACAGAAAGTCGACAAGTTCGATAATTTAAAGGATCTTGCAAAGGCTGAAGGCATTAACTACCAAAACCTTGAAAAGACGGTTAAGGAGTACAACGAAGACGTTCTCAAGGGCAAGGACAGATATCAAAATCGTACCAAGTTACTGGATACGATTGATAAAGGACCCTACTACGCATTTGAGTGCGAGCCTCAAATTTACACATCTTATTCCGGATTAGAAATCAACAAGAAAGCTCAAGTCATGACGACGGCCGGTACCCCAATTCCGGGACTTTATGCAGCTGGCGACGTTACAGGCCATTTGGCTTATCAAGCCGGACTAGGAGGCGGTGGAATTTCCGGACTTGTTATGGCGACAGTATACGGAAGGATTGCGGGGGCTGAGGCTGCAAAGTAGTCTTTGAATCACTAAGTTAGTAATGAGTGACCAGTCGGGATGCTTTGATCTCCGGCTGGTCTGCTAATTTTTGGAACTAATCTAACCATTGGCATTGGGCCGCTTTGCCAAAAACTATCAGGATTCTTGATCTTCATCGCCTCTTAATGAAAATCCGAAAAGTTTATTCTGGCCCAAGCTGCCCCTGAGTCACACAAAAAAGAAGCGACTTGTCAGCTATGGTCCCTTGAACTAAATTCCTAAGCGAAAAGGACTTACAGATCATTAGAGGGTGATTCCCGGGTCTTCTTGCTTCAAACAGATCCTCCTCGGTGAATACGTACGGTTTCGTTAGGAATTTATAAGACATTAGCTTCTTAATGATCTCCAGTTTCGCCGCCTCAGCCGGAACTACAACCGAACATCCCTAATGGGCCCTCATCCTTTCAGTAGAGAGAATTAAGATCCTAAGTAAACATTAGCTGAATAAAACAAATTGAACGCTACAGATCCACGGAAGGATGAATCATAGGTTGAAATTTAAAATGCTCTCGTTCTCGTAATTTATTGAGAAAGATGCGAAAGAAGTTCTCGAAGCTGAGTTTGTTCGGTCGTCTTAGATTTAAGGCCAAGTTTCCCGTAGGCATGAAAGCGGTGACTCTCTACCGTGCGCCCGCTTAATCCAAGCCGTTCTGCGATTTCAAAATTTGTGAGTCCTTCTTTTACAAGGGACAGAACTTGCTTCTCTCTCGTCGATAGAGATTGATAACGCTTATTCAAGTCTTCTATGTTCCCCTGGCTTTGGTCTGTTGAATCTTTCCTTATGGCTTCGGAAATTGCATCGATCAGCTCTTGTGGATCGACCGGCTTCTTCAAAAGATTGTCTGCTCCTTTCCTAAACACGGATATCGCCATGTCTAGATCTGCATGTGCTGTAAGGAAGAGAATCGGGTGAGAAAAGCCCTTTTCTTTCAGGCGGTTTTGAAGTTCAACGCCGTTCATTTTTGGCATTAGATAGTCCAAGACAAGGCATCCCGGCCTCGAAGAATCATCCAAAGCAAGAAAAGACTCTGCCGTCGGGTAAGTTTTAACTTCCCAGCCCTCTCCCTCCAGCATATACGACAAGCCTTCCAACAAGTCCATATCGTCGTCAACAATACGGATTAAAGGGAGGATTGGGTCATTTTCACTTTTCATTTAGGTCCTCAGGTATTGGAAGTGTCAGACAAGCCGTTGCCTTTTTATCATCAACGTCTAATCTAAAGCATCCTCCATGGCGAGCAGCAATGGCCTTAACAATTAACAAGCCTAAGCCAAGTCCCTCCGGTTTGCTGGAGGAAAGAACATTAGAAGGAGAATCTGCCATGCTTCCGCCATTGTCGGAAACAATAAGTTCAGCCTTATCGTCTTTCTTTGACAGAGCAATAGAAATTAAAGGATAGCGGCGTCGGTGCTGACTGATTGATTCAGCAGCATTCTTTAAAAGGTTGTGTACTACCAACTCAATCTCAAGCCGGCTACCTCGCATCATTATGTTTTCATTGACAGCCACCTTTAGAGCCCCAAAATAAGAGCCCGAGTCTTTGAAGTCCTTTAGTGCGGAATCTACGGCTCCCGAGAGCGAGAACTTTTCGTACTTCCCTGTCTTTTGCTTTGCGTACTTGCGAACGTCATCCACAATTCTTTGAGCACGATTGGACTGAGCTTCGATTTTTTCAAAAACAGTTAAAGCTTCTTCAGAGGTTAAAATACCCTTCTCAGCCTTTTTCTTTGCCCCAAATAGGAAAGCCCGGATTGTCGTTAGAGGCTGCCGCAATTCATGTACGACAATCGAACTAAGTTGATCAACCACACCTAAGCGTTCAAGTGCGCTGAGTTTTTCAGATATCGCCTTTTCCTTCCGTCTCAGTTCGTTCTGTTTTTTAAGAGACTCCGTCAATGACCTCGTTCTTTTACGAACAATTTGTCCAAGAATGAAACTTAAGAGGAGAGAGGCGGCAAAAAGTCCAATGCCTAATAGGAGCCAACCCGCATATCTAGTTCTGAATTCTTTAGAGAACCAATCCTTCAGAAATCCGAACGGGCCAATTTGAAGATCTTTGAATAATTCATCGGTCTTTGTTGAATCTGTGGCAATACTCCAGCCCATTCCACCTTCTGCCATCGGCATTGCAAGAAGAGCTTCGGCGGCTTTCCTTGCAACAACCGGGTCTGCAGTGGGCATCGTCGAAACGGACCAATTAGGATAAAGCTCAGTAGAAGCCAGACAACCTGTTCCATTAGGTTTAAGGCCGATACCTTTCAGGTTCTTCCATACTTCTCCGTCCTTTGGATATGTGTCTTCCAAAAAACAGCTTGAAACTGAGCCAACGTCGGCTTTTCCTTTCAAAACGGCATCAACTACCTTTTTGAGGTCTCTGCCTACATAATGAACAGAGCTGAAAAAGGTATAAGGATCATAGCCTTGTTTAACGAGTTCTCCGAGTCCGATTTGATGGCCATAAAACCCGCCTTTCAAATTCGCTACCAATGAATGACCCTGCATATCTGAGAGATTATTAATCGGACTGTCTTTTCTTGTAATAAATAAAGTTCCATAGGCTTCATTGGGATTGGGCAAACGGTCAGAGACCATTGTTGCCAATTCTTTGGCCCCTTTTTGTGCCATTCTTCTAGACAAACCCGAAGTTGAAAGAAAAATGTCGATTTTTCCTGCTTCTAAGCTTTTCTCTAGTGCCGGCAGGGGCAGACGAACAATTTTAAGATTCTGAGGACCAAAGGTATTTTTCAGAACCTTAAGTGTCGGTTCAACGATCTTCTGATTGTTATCCTGCGGAGGATCAAGGCTCACACCTACGACAACGGAATCTGCTGCGTGAACTGATAGGAGCATTAGCTGAGATAGCAGGAATATTGAGATTCGAGCGAACATTTTTAGTTGAAAGATCCCCTTTTACTAAATTTTAAAAGGATGAGTACTTAAGTATCGAAGTCGATATCGTTGTTGATGCAGCTCAATAGAAATACTCACTCAAGGAGAAATCTCAATGTTCAAAATCTCAAAACTCGCGCTGCTTTTATCTGCGGGCCTTTTAGGAACGAACTTATACGCAGCCTCCTCAGTAGAATTTGTTCCCGGCAAATATATCGGAGAAGCAAACGGTCGAAACGGCCCGATGAAGGTTGAAGTCACTGTTAACCAGAAAAAGATCACTAACATCCAGGTTCTTTCTCACCGTGAATCTGCCGGTCTCTCTGACGCGCCGCTTACCCAACTGCCGAAAGAAATTATCGAGCGCCAGACACTTAAGGTCGACAACATCGCCGGCGCCACTTTCAGCAGTCAAGGTTTAATTAAAGCGACTCAAAACGCTTTGAGCAAAGCCACTAAAGATCTTTCTCCTCTCCTTCTTACCACTTTGCCCGTAAAAGCAAAACAGGCCATGAAAGATGAGAAGGCAGATATTGTTGTTATCGGATCGGGTATTGCCGGTTTGACAGCCGCCATTGCCGCTAAAGAAAAAGGCAAAAACGTTCTTGTCATTGAAAAACAAGGCATGTTAGGCGCCGGAGATTCGATGAACATCTCTACCGGTATCACTGCCGGCGGCAGCAAGTTCATCCAAGAACATGGCATTAAGGGCAAATCCACTCAGGATTATGTCGATCATCTGATGAAACAGGCCAAAGACAAAGGCATTCCTATTAATAAAGCCAATGTTGAGACTTATGCACGCAGAGGCGGAGAAATCATCGACTGGTTAGAACAGCTTGGCGTTCCCTTCGGCCGGTTCCAGGAAGACAAGTACTTCCACATCACTAAAGACGGAAGCGCTCCGGGGCCTCATATCATGAAGGCTCTGAAAGCCGAAGTTGAAAAACAAGGCATTCCGCATCGACTCAACAGCAAAGTTACTGAAATCCTGTCGGATCATGGCAAGGTCATCGGTGTTGAAGTCTCTACACCGGAAGGAAAGTACAAAGTTCTGAGTAAAGCGGTGATCGTTGCGACAGGCGGATTCTCTGCCAGCCCGGAACTCCTCAAACGCTACGCTCCTGACTGGATCGGTCGTCCGACTACCGGCGCATCTTCTCTGACCGGCGACGGCATTCGAATGGCACAAGCGATCGGTGCAGACACCGCATCAATGGAACAGATTAAAGTTAACTACCTCTGCCACCCGCTCACAAAGAAAGACGGCGTTTCCCTGACGGCCATCACGCCTTATACAGTTCTTATCAATCATGACGGCAAGCGGTTCGTTGATGAAAACCATCCTTCAATTAACTTCAAGAGCAAAGCTATGATGAAGCAGCCGAAGCACGAAGCTTATGCAGTTGTTGACCAGAAAGCGATGGACAATCTTAAGCTCATGCGCAACTACGCAGATGCCGGTTACTTTGTCAAAGCGGATACGATTCCGGAGCTTGCCAAAAAGCTTGATGTCAACCAAAAAGCTTTCATCGAAACGATGGATAATTACATCAAAGACTGCAAAGAAGGCTTAAAGAATGACAAAGCTTTCGGAAGAAAAATTCAGTATCCAATGCTCAATCCTCCCTACTATGCTGCTCTTGTAACACCATCCATGCAGTCCACTTACGGCGGTATCAAGACCAATACCAAAGCTGAAGCCCTGGATACCAAGGGACATGTTATTCCGGGACTTTACGCAGCCGGCGCAGCTTCCGGCCATGAAGCTTACGCAAATGAGGTTGGTTTTGCGGCCATTATCGGTTTGACATACGGACGAATAGCTGGTGAAAACGCTGCGGCTTACGTCAAATAATAAAAAGCACTGAAGTTGATAAAGCCCCGAAGACCGGAGAGGTTTTCGGGCAATTTTTTTGTTTTTAGTTGTACTCAAAACTGTTTGTCTCTTATCTCACTTTTTCTCTTCTTTCCAAAATGGAAATATGAGTTTCTAAATCCATATTGCCTCAGATTTTGTTCTTTTTATTATTTGAGTTATCCCATCCCTTAAGAGGAGAATTCCTATGATCAAAAGACGCACACTTTTATCCTCCATTTCTTGTCTGCCTTTCCTTTCCGTCCCATCTGTCTTTGCAGAAGAAAATGAATGGAAAGAAACGGTTGATGTTCTTGTCTTCGGCGGCGGAATGGGAGGTCTCACGGCTGCCATCTCTGCGAAGCAGAGCGGGATGAAAAAAGTCCTTCTTCTTGAAAAAGCCCCTTTCTTAGGCGGCCATAGTGTTATGTCGGGATCCGGCTATTACATCGGCGGCACGGATATTCAGAAATCCGCGGGTATTGATGATTCTATCGAGACAAATTGGAAAGATTCTGTTGACCGCGGTATTAAAGCAAACAAGTTTATTAAACGCGATACGGATGTTGTACGAGTCGTCTATGATCAGGGGCCTGCTACAATGAAGTGGCTCCAGCAATTGGGCGTTCAATTCACAGATAAACCTGTTCAGGGCATTGGAAACCGCAAGCGCGTTCATTATGTTGCCCCGGGATATAAGAAAGGCTCTCCGGAACTCATCCGAGCATTAAAGGAAGCTGCTGAGAAACTCCGCGTCGTCATTCAAACCGATTGTCAGCTGGTTTCATTGATCACAAAGACAAAAGAATTAGGGTCTCCGGTCATCGGCGCTGTTGTAAATGAAAAAGGCAAGATTTTTAAAGTGAGAGCCACACACGGCGTTATTCTCGCCACGGGTGGCTTTGCGAATAATCCCGAGATGGTTAAAGCGCACCATCCCTATTTAGAAGGTGTTCCTTCATTAGGCTCTAAGATGAATACAGGCGACGGAATCAAAGCAGCCACAGACATCGGCGCGCGTTTTATCACGGAAACAAACGGTTTCGGAATGAACATGCTTTTCGTAGGAACTCACAAAGGTCAGTCCATGGGTCTTCCATTAACGGAAGCTCCGATAATTGTAGTTAACAAGAAGGGCGAAAGATTCCAAGATGAGAGCAGAGGTTATCTTGCCTGTACGCACATGATGGTGCAGAAAGGGTATAAGGTTGCCTACTGGATTTTTGATCAAAAAACATTCGATCAATTCCGAAACGGCTGTCTCAAACCACTTTTTGAAACAGAAGTCGTTCATGAGTACCCGTCTCTTACCGCTTTGGCCAAAGGAGAAGGTATAGAAGAACCTCAGTTGCTTAAGACTGTACGCGAATATAACGAGGACGTTTCCAAAGGCAAGGACAGATATTTCGGAAGAGGCAAACTTCTTCAAACTTTGGACAAAGGGCCGTACTATGCTTTTGAAGCTGAACCAAGGATCTACACGTCCTATTCCGGCCTTGAAATCAATACAAAAGCCCAGGTCATTAATACCCGAGGCGAAGCCATCCCAGGTCTTTATGCCGTCGGCGATGTCACGGGTCACCTTGCTTACCAAGCCAATCTAGGAGGCGGCGGAGTGAGCGGCTTGTCCTGTGCGGCAGTTTATGGAAAAATTGCCGGCAAAGAGGCAGCCCGCAATTAACAGATAACTAACAGAGGACATTGTTGAGCGGTCTACCGTAGGACCGCTCGTTTGCTTTCTACCATGAAATTTGCCATCGCTCAAGACGTCAAAGTTTGGAGGATTCTGGAATCTCTATCCAGAACCTCTTCCGTTACTCAGACAAGTATCGAGCTCGGTCTCAGCCTCTCTAATACTTCAAAACTACTGTCTAAACTCGAAATAGAATTAGGTCTGAAGTTGGTAGACCGGCTGTCGAGACCCGTTGCCCTTACGGAAGAAGCACGGCAACTTCTTCCAACGGCGATTCAGCTCATTGAAAGCACCGACAGGTTGGAACAAGAGGTCAACAACCTTCAAGAGGCACCTGACAGACCTCTGATTTTCAGTTTGGCCACTACTTCCGTTTCCTCTCATGTCCTCAAATTTATCGAAGAATATAAAACGAATAATCCGGGAGTTGATATCGAAATCCGAACAGGATTGAACCATGAAGACTTGCTGAACGGAAAAACAGATATTTCTGTCGTTTCTTACTTTCCCACCAGCCCTAAGCTTGTGAAACTAAGCGCAGGTATCTGTTACAACTTCATGGTCGCAACGCCTAAATATATTAAAGAGAACGGTTTCCCGAAAAGCATTGAAGACTTAGACGGACATGTTCTTATCTTGAGAAAGAAGGACTTTTATCCCGAGTGCCGCAAACTTTTTAATAAAGACTTAGTTTTTGATCTCGACTCTTTAACATTAAAGAGAACGGGGGAGGAACAAGTTCTTAAACAATTCTCGCCAGACAAATTAAAAATCAAGAGAATTTACAGCAGCGACTACTCTTCTTTTGCTTCTGTGTTAGACAGCGCGGGTATTGCCGTCGATATTCCAGTGAGTTTTCTCGAGGAAAAGCTCAATAACGGAGAACTCATTCCTGTGCTTACTGATTGGCATCGGGCACCTTGGAAGAAAAACATCGTCTATCGTTCCAGCATCAAGCAAAACTCTCAAATAGAAAAATTTGCGCATTGGTATCGAGAGATTGAACTCGTAGACGCTGAAAAGCGATGGAAGTCGATCTTTAAGAAGTTTTCCGTTCCTCTTCCTTGACCAAAAAATTGGGCTTAACGTAAGAGTCATCAATAACTCAGTGCAGCAAGCTTCGGGTTAGTGACATAACTTAGTTATTGACGGGGTTAAACTAAAATGAAAAGAAGTTTTATAACATTTTTTTCATTTACGATGCATACAGTCATGGAATTATAGGTGTTGATCTGAGTAGAAGCTTGTGTTTGGAAGGCCCTGTTCGTGCTTGAGACAAGGCTCTAAGGCGGCTCGGGAAAGAGAAAGAACCGCTTATCCACCATTCAGATAGGGGTTGCCAATATGCCAACATGAGATACGTGAAGAAGTTAAGGAAGCCAGGAATAATGATCAACATGACAGAAAACGGAGATCCTAAAGAGAACGCAATTGCCGAGCGAGTAAACGAAATAATCAAGAATGAAATCTTGGGGAAGAAGATGGCTGGAAACTTTGAAGAAGCTCTTAAATCGCGCAACAGTGCTGTGGCCTTTTATAACACCGAACGTCCCCATATGAGCTGCGGAATGCTCACACCATTCGAGGCTGGGCAAAGTAGTGGAAACCTTGGAAAAATTGGGTAGCTATAGAGAAGAATTTTTAATGAGGCAACGGAGCTTATAGAGAGAATGATCGCGTTTCCGCGGAGGAATTCCGCTACGCTCCAGGGCAATTCTCCCGCGGAACTAAAACCAAAAAAACGTTTAGCTCCACAAAAAAGGCTGCTAAGGTTTTCAAATGCTGTGAAAACCTTGAACAGCCCCTAAGACAAACTTTCCTTATTATTAAGGAACTTTCATTCCCAAGAATTTATTGTCGTGGCATTCCTCACAGTAGTTCGTACTAGGTTTATGCATATGATGGCAATCTCGACAGTACAACTCTTCAACATGATTTAAATGAGGATTCACTGTACCTTTAGGTATTGGCTTAGAGCCTAAAGTTTTAAGATCTCCATGACATTTCACACAAACCTGTTCTTTTGGTCTTTCCGAAGGAGGTGTTTCAGTATGGCAGAGCGCACAATTTGCGTGGGGAAGCTTCATATGAGTATCCCCAAGAAGTTGTGCATTAGCTGAGCCTACTGACGCCAAGACAAAAATCGCCATTAAGCAGAATAACCTTATTAGCTCCATCTCTTTTCCTTAGAAGCTTCCTCTCCGGCAATTCGTCCGAAAATAAGTGCTTCTGCGTTGTTTCCGCAACCCTGATATATGAATCCCCAGAAACTTCCCAACTCACCGGCAACGTAAAGACGAGGGATCGGTTGTCCAAAAGGATTAAGAACCTGAGATTTACTGTTATGGCGAGGGCCGCCCTGAGTATTCAGGATAGCCGGGAACAGTTCGATCGCGTAATAAGGCGGTTTATCCAATGGAGAAGATTGTTTCTTGCTTGCGCCGTGCGGCCATACTTGGCCGACGTGACCTTCAAGCGTACGTCCAAACAAAGAGTCTTTCTTTTCCGGTCCCTTCAAGTCGCTGTTCCACTGGTCGATAGTAGCCTGCAGATTCTTGGCATCAACGCCAATCTTCTGAGCAAGCTCCTGTATGTTCTGACCCACTTTAACGATGCCGGCTTCAATTTCTTTATCGTTGCTTCTGGACCAATTCCATTTTTCTCTGTGGCGCAGCCAGCCGGAACCATAACTCGGGGCAAACGCACCGTCTTCTTTACTGTTTGCGTCAAAAATGGCATAGCAAGGAATTCGAGGGTACTTCATCTCGTAGCTATCAAAATAATTAACAGCCAAGATTCCTGCATGGTGCTCGATCTGTTTTTCATTAATAAAGCGTTTACCGTTTTGGTCAACGAGGATATAACCGGTCTGCTTAGTATTAAACGCTTGGCTTGCCGTGTGACCCGGCACTTTTGTGCCAAGCGGGCAAGATAATCCGGAAGTGTGCCAAATGCCAGCACCGGCCGCTTCGGCCATTCTCAGTCCGTCGCCTGTGTTACCTGGGCAGCCAAGCGTGAGAATAGGATCACCTAAGTTGAAGTTGCGTTTAGACTCTTCGTCGTACTCATAACCGCCGCAGCTTAAAACGACGCCTTGAGCGGCTCGAACGTTTAGTTTCTTTCCATCCTTCTGCACTACGACGCCTTTAACAACTCCGTCATCAAGGATCAATTGCAAAGCGGGAGAACCAAGCCAAACAGGGATGTTGCGCTTTTCTACTGCTCTTCTATAAAGACCAAAGAGGTTCGGTCCGCCGCCGGAGCCTTTCTCGCCCATGACGGTGCAGCAGTACATCGCTTCGTTATCCGGAATATGCGGGAAGGAAGAACGATTAACGACTCGGATGTTAGCTTCAGGTTCTAATTTTTTCAGCCAGTCGACCGTTTCCTGCATCTTGTCCGTGTAGGTATGCAGAAGATCCTGATCGAGTTCGCAATGCGAAAGATCGAACAAACGAGTGAAGTATGCCCTTACCTTTTGAGGATCTTTACACCAAAGGAAGTTTCCTGAAGAGACCGAAGTGTTTCCGCCCGGTTCCGGGAGCTTTTCAAGGATTAAGACTTTACTGCCATTATCATGAGCCGAAACAGCGGCATTGGCACCTGCGCCGCCAAAACCGATTACGACGACATCATATTCAGCGTCCCATTTTTTAGGGACCGAAGCGTTCGCGAACTTCGGCATGATTCCGATTCCAGCAACAGCGGCAGCGGCTTTAAATAAACTACGACGAGAAGTGTTCATTACTTTCTCCTTGGTTGAAATTAACTTATCAAGATCGATTTGTCTCGATGTTTTTTTATTCTTTCAATTCTCAGGGAGGACGAAAATATCTAAAGTTATCTAGATATTTTTATCTATTGAGGCGCCAAGTTACTTCATTAGAAAATTGCAGAGTTGAGCCTTTAATCCCTCGGTATGAAGAAACTTCAACATTTTGTGCTTTTTGCCCTGTTAATCGTATTTCTAAGCTTCCATCCTTGCCTCGCAACTGAAATTACCATAGGCGTTTCAGGATTAAGTGAGGGAAATCACAATAACGAAATCATTAGAAGTACCATCTCCTGGCTTAAAGAACATCTAAATGATTACGAAGTAAAAATTAAGAATTATTCCGTAGAAGATCTCTACAATGCCGTCCGAGACGGCGAAATAGATTTTTCCCTATGCAGCGCAGGACTCTATCGGGCCAGTGAGAGATTCGGTCTCAAGGACATAGCAACAACAGCGTTTACCAACGGACCGGATCCCAACCACAATTCTTCCTCCCTAATGATCGTTAGGAAGGATAGAAGTGATTTGCAAAACATATCCGACTTAAAAGGAAAAACGGCAGTTGGTACACGTCCGCTCTCAATCACAGGCTTGATTATGGGACTTGGAGAGATAGCCGCTCAAGGATATGACCCGGACCGATTCTTTTCTCAAATTAATTACACTGGATATCCAATGCACAAGGTTGTAAAGGAAGTGGTTGACGGAAAAGCCGATGTCGGTTTTCTTTGGGCTTGTTATTACGAAAGCCTCATGGCCTCAAATCATCCTGATTTAGAAAAAATCAAACCGATTAATCTAAAAGCTCAAGACGCACTGCACTGCAAACACTCTACGGAAACTTATCCAGGCCATACTTTTGCCGTCACTCCGAAAGCCAGCCCTGAGGCAGCGCTGAAAGTAGCAAAGTTACTATTCTCAATGCCGAAAACAGAGAAAGAAGGGTTTTATTGGACGATCGCAACTGATTTTCATTCTTTGGATACTTTATTCAAGTTAACCCGGTATGGTCCTTACAGCTACCTAATAGAATGGACTGTTAAGAAAATTTGGGAAGAATATAAAACCTTTATCATCGCTTTTCTTGTCGGCTTAATCGCATTAATCTATCACTCACTTCGCGTCAATACCTTGGTTAGGATTAGGACAGAGATGCTCAACAAGTCTCTGGAAGAAGAAAGGAGAGCCAAGAAAGAAGCGAGAAGTAAAACTGCGAGAATTGAATCGCTTGAACGTATGAGTGTTGTTCAGCAGATGTCCTCTATGTTTGCACATGAACTTAAACAACCCATGGCAGCAATAGGATTCTATGTGGACAGTCTTATTTCCCGATTGAAAAAAGGCACTCCGGACACACAACTTCTTATTCAAACCTTAGAGAAGGTATCCAGTCTTAATAAGAAATCGAGCGAGATTGTTAATTACGTCAGAAGTTACGGAAAGAAAACCGCCGTCCGAAAAATGATCAATATCAGCCAAATCATTGACGACGCTGTTCAAAACTTTGTCGGTGCTAACTTTAGCGACGGAAATAATCCCATTCAAAGTTCAATCGAACCGGATCTAACTCTGGAGGCAGATCCGTTGGAAGTTGAAATCATTGTTTTAAACCTTCTAAAAAATGCCGTTGATGCCGTTTCGGTTTTTCCAGAAAGTGGAAGAAATGTGTGGTTAAAGACCAAGTCCATTTGCCATACTCCTTTCCAAGGGATTGTCATTGAGGTGACAGACAACGGACCTTCTTTAAATGATGAAACATTTGCCAAACTCTGCACGCCTTTTAATTCTTCTAAGAAAGACGGTCTCGGCTTGGGACTAACTATCGTGTCCCGAATCGCAGAAAGTTACGGCGGAAAGATCGAATTTTTAAGAGAACCGGAAAGAGGAATTACTGTTCGGGTTGAGTTATTTAACACCAAGAAATAGGGGATTAAAAGAAAGATGAATACTGTTGATGTTATACGAATCGTGGATGATGACCCGTCTGTTACAGATGCCCTTTCCTTCTTACTTGAAGGCGAAGGCTGGAACACAATCGCTTATCACGATGCTGACACTTTTCTTGCCAATGATGATCTGAAAGTTCCCGGCTGCCTTATCCTCGACGTAAGAATGCCAAATTCCATGTCCGGCTTAGAGCTTCAAGAACAACTTATGAGCATCGCCAGCTATCTTCCCATTATCTTTATTTCTGCTCATGGTGATATTGAAATGGCCGTTCATACTATCAAGAACGGGGCTTGCGATTTTCTTCCGAAACCTGTGGATCAAGATAAACTTTTAGCTAGTATTGAAAAAGCGGTGCAACTCTGTCACCGCAATCTCCAGACCTTGCAGGAAGCCAGAGCGCGAAATGAAAATTTAAAGACATTAACTCCGAGAGAGCTTGAGGTCGCCAAACTTCTGGCAACCGGCGCTCCGAACAAAGTTGTGGCAGATCAATTAGGAATGACAACACGTACGGCACAAGTTCACAGAGCTGCCATTTATCTCAAACTCGGCGTTCACTCTGCAGTTGAAATTGCGGAACTCGTTAGAGCAACAGATTAGATATCTCCTTAAAATCAGGGGCGTAGTTTCAACTTGGTATTAGAGGCCAAGAGATTATCTGGAGGAAGCAAAACTTTCAAAAAAGATCCGTTGGTTAAGGGGTTGCTTTTATAAATTTACAGTGGAAGGGTTGAAAAGGATCTCTTTATCAGTGGAGGTTTTCTAGGCTTAAAAGCCTTCCCTTTCACTTCTGCCTCCCCAAATCCTTTGCTACATTTAAGAAGCAACGCTTTAAGACATCTGATGTTAAAGAGAGAAAATCTGGGTTTCTCACCTCCTGGATGCTTAGGAAAATGGTGCAAAATTTAAGAATAAATCAAAAGATTGACAAGCCAATCGTGCAAAAGCGTTCCAGCAAATATACAAAGACAATTAGAACCCCATCAAAAACAAATATGATCATTACCACCTAACATTTCTTTCAGCTCAAACTTTAAAAAGTTAAACTGATAGGCGAACGAAAACCAATCAAATCAAGGAGTATTTCATGGCACTCGAAGAATGGCATTACGATTCAATTATCAAGTCAAGAATCCTTCCCTCGAGCTTGAGCGTTAACGAAGAGTTGGCTTACAATACATTAGATTCGATGCTTCAAGCATGGGCTGGAGACTACCTTTTAGATATTAAACTTTCTGGTTCTCGAGCAAAGGGTACAGCCACAAATCTGACGAGTGATATGGATTTATTCATTTCACTAACGAGCACTACCCCCTATTCCCTCAAAGATATTTACGATTCCTGTTACAACTATCTTCGTGCAAAGATCAATAATGTAAGAAAACAAAATGTGTCTATCGGCGTCACCATGAATTTTTTTGGCGGAGACAGCATCAATATAGATGTCGTTCCCGCCAAACGACAATCACAATATGGTAACGATCACTCTCTTTACAAAAACAAATATGACACTTGGGTCAAAACGAATATAGAAACTCACATCAACCAAGTTGTGAATTCTGGTCGACAATTTGATATCGTCGCCCTAAAAATTTGGAGAGATCTAAACAAAATTGACTTCCCTTCAATATATTTAGAATGTTTTGCCCTGGAGTATCTAAGAGGAAAACCTTTATCCCACTGTACTTCAAATTTCTACCACTTATTAAACTCCATAGCTATTAACATCGAAGAAAAAACCATCTACGACCCAGCAAATACAAACAACATTTTGTCGAATGAATTAACCAAGACTGAAAAAGCAAAACTTGCGCGTTATGCAAGAAACGCAAGCTCTCAATCCATTTTTGATATTCACCAGATTGAATATTTTTAACCCAATCTTCGTTATTCAAATACCATTGAACGGTTTCTTTGAGACCATCTTCAAAATTGTGTTTCGGCTTCCAACCGAGTTCTTTTTCAATCTTGCTGCAATTGATTGCGTAACGAAGATCGTGGCCTAATCTATCTTTTACGAAAGAAATTTGTTCCTGATAAGACTTCCCATCAGGGCGAGGTTTGAATTCATCAAGAATCTCGCAGATTTTGTTAACAATGAAGAGGTTGTTGCGTTCTGCCCTTCCTCCGACATTGTAGGTTTGGCCCGCTCTCCCCTTTCTCAGGACTTCATAGATGGCATCGCAATGGTCTTCAACGTGCAGCCAATCCCTGATGTTTTCTCCTGTGCCGTAAATTGGAAGAGCTTTCCCCGCTAAAGCGTTTAAAGTCATCAAAGGAATTAACTTTTCCGGGAACTGTCTCGGCCCGTAATTATTTGAACAATTTGTTATAACAGTCGGAAGTCCATATGTTTCGTGATAGGCACGAACAAAATGATCGCTGCTTGCCTTGGAGGCAGAGTAAGGGCTATTTGGAGCAAATGGAGTATCTTCCGTGAAAGCTGGATCGTCCATGGATAAAGTTCCGAAGACCTCATCGGTAGAGATATGATGGAATCTGAATTTATTCCTTTTTTCTTCTTCAAGATTTTTCCACCAATCCTTAACAACTCTCAGGAGAACTTCAGTACCAAGAACATTCGTCTTTACGAACACATCAGGATCCAAAATTGATCTGTCTACATGACTTTCAGCGGCGAAATTTACGACGGCGTCAGGCTGATATTTTTCCAACAGTTCTATAACGAGTTGTTCGTCCCCTATATCTCCTCTGACAAAGACGTGGTTAGGTGCGTTTTTGATCTCATCAAGATTTTCCAAATTGCCGGAGTAAGTCAATTTATCTAAATTGATTACGTTATCACCAGCTTTTACCCTTTGAAGAACAAAGCAAGAACCGATAAAACCGGCCCCTCCCGTAACAAGATAGGTAGATTTCATTTTCTAAGACGTCCAATAAGTTTGTTTAGCACCGATTTGAACCCAGAAAACCTAGACATTTTAATAAATCTAATAAATAAGGGCACAAACGTCGGCAAATACAAATACGCAATTTTATAACACTTATTGTCGGTTTCCGACTGAACTAACAACTGTCTAACTTTTCTTCTGAACAAACTATATTTACGAAGATATTGAAAGATATTCTTTTTTCTGTTTAGGCTGTCATCATGTTGGCGCCAACAAATAAGTTTCTCGGATATGAACGACACTTTTGTTTTCTGACAAATTTGTATCCAGAGGTACCAATCAATCCATTCTGGTACTGGACTATTGAAATCAGCTTCTTTAATTAATTTTGTCTTCACTGCAGTGCAAGAGAAAGTTGGTATTAAATTCTCAGTCAGAATAAGAAAATCCAGATTTATAGGTTGCACATTGGCTCGAAGCTCGAGCATTTTTTTACAAATTCTTGGAACGTATGTCAGAAACCAATTTGAATCATCGTTTTTTAAACCTATTGGTTCAATGTTGCAGAAAATGAGGCCAGCCTCATCCTTTATTTTTTTTAATAAACTTTCAACAGATCTAGTTTTACAGAAATCATCAGATTCCAAAAATGCAACCCATGGAGTTTCAACAGCATTAATAGCAAGTTTCATTGAGTTAATGAGGCCTTTATTTTTATTACCAGGATGGGTTAATAAGGATAAGAATTTATATTTTTTTGAAAACGAATTAATTATATTTATGGAATCATCGATCGAACCGTCATCCACGACAATAATGTTAAATGGAGCTTCTATTGTCCATTGTCGGCAGAGACTTTCTAGATTCTCATTGAGAAAATTACCGTAGTTGTAGCTAGTAACTACATATGTGAGCTCAGGAGTTTTCATAGATAAAACTCAGCATTTGTTTATAATTTGACGATTTAAGAGATTAGTACATTAAAAATGCGTTTATCGATTTTTGGTGCCGGTTTGAGAGATATTATCATGTCTTTCAAGGATAGCCGCCTGCCTGTTTTTTTGGCTTATTCTGACATTAGGCAAAGATACAGAAGATCTAGCTTTGGACCTTTCTGGATTACCATCTCTATGGGAGTAACAATCGCGTGTATTGGCATTATCTTTGGAAATATTTTCAAAGCGCCGATGCGGGAATTTTTGCCTTTTTTATCTGCCGGTTTAATTTTATGGAGCTTCATCAGTTGCGTCCTTACCGATGCTACAACCGTGTTCCCTAACGCAGAGGGGATCATCCGGCAACTTCCCATTCCTTTATTCACACATATATATAGAATGATTATGAGGAATATTTACATCCTCGGTCATAATATTCTTGTGTTGCCTGTTGTCTATTTGTGCGTCGGCAAATCTGTAACTTTTGATTGTTTATTATTTATCCCCGGTTTCGTTATTTTATTGGTTAACTTAGCTTGGATTAGTCTTGTATTAGCAATTTTATGCGCAAGATTCAGAGATCTAACCCAGATAATGGCTAGCCTTTTGCAAATTTTCTTTTACGTCACACCCATTATTTGGATGCCAAGTCTTTTGCCTGCAAGAGCTTCTCTTATGATTCTTGACCCCAATCCCTTCTTCCATTTGCTCAGTATTGTGCGTAATCCCTTACTATCGCAACCAACTACTTTTAGTAATTGGATTGTTTCGTCCCTCCTCGGGCTCTTGGGGGCCGTGTTCTCGATAATCTTTTTTAATGTGTATAGAAGAAGAATCGCTTATTGGATCTAACCGAAAAATGTCAAATATAAATTTAGAAGATGTTAGCGTTGAGATACCTGTTTACAACTCTCAAGGAAGATCCTTAAAAAAAACTATTATGGGCTTCGCAACTGGCGGCAAGATTGGACTTACGGAGTCTGGAAAAACTGTTGTTAAGTCTTTATCTAATATAACAAAGTCTGCACGTTTTCCTTCTTTAATACTTCCCATTTGGTCAAAAACACCAAGGTTTTTTGCAGGATTTTGAGAAGCTAATTTTACTACTTCTTCTAAAGGTAAATTTAAGAACTTCATAACATTTTTAACGGCATTGTTCATTTTTAATACGCTTCCAGCAAGTGTACCATTTTCCAAACGTGCTTCACCATTTTTTACAATTACGACTTGACCACCTAATTCAGAAACACCATCAGGCATATGTTTTGCACGCATTGCATCAGTGATTAGAGTCATCTTGTCAGCTGGTTTGTTTTTATGTAATAATTGAATTGCAGGTCCACTTACATGAATACCATCACAAATACATTCACAGTTTAATTCATCAAATAAGAAACCAGAGCCTACTGTACCAACTTCACGATGATGTAAAGGTTTCATAGCATTATATGTGTGTGTTAAATTGGTTGCACCAACTTCAACAGCTTTTTTTACATCTACATATGTTGCATTAGTATGACCAATTGAGGCAACAATGTTTTGACTAACTAAATATTTTATCAATTCTGTTGATCCTTCAACTTCAGGGGCTAAAGTAACGATTCTTACACAGTCACCAGAAGCATCTTGGTATTTCTTAAATACTTCAACAGATGGTTTAGCAAGATATTCAATTGGTTGTGCACCAACAAAATCCTTAGAAATAAATGGTCCTTCTAAATGAACGCCAAGAATTTCTGCACCTGATTCAGGTGATAATTCACGATACGCTTTAACTGCTTTTAATGCTTTAGTGATATTTTCAGGACTTTGTGTCATTGTTGTTGCAAGGAAAGCTGTCGTTCCTTCACTGGCAAGTGCATTTGCAATTTTACCTAAGTCTTCCATTGTTCCATCCATTGCGTCGCTTCCAGCAGCTCCATGAACATGTTCATCGATGAATCCAGGTAC